>Ga0184637_10000006_pt1 | contig 156599 bp, 135 predicted proteins | sample PLM3_127_b2_FD_133143 | JGI IMG/M metagenome (GOLD analysis project Ga0184637, IMG submission 133143) | Groundwater sediment microbial communities from an aquifer in East River, Colorado, USA - PLM3_127_b2 | ecosystem: Environmental > Terrestrial > Soil > Riparian zone | place: USA: East...
CATGGGTCGCGATCGCGCAGGCCCTTGGCACCCAACGCGACCGCTACGGAGCTGCCGGCGGGTAGAAGAGCACGGCCCCCGCCGCCCGGATCCCGCGAGCGTGGCCACCAGGCGCCGTCGACGGCACCCTGGCGAGGCCAGCGTGGGGCCCAGGCGCAGCCGCCATCACCCAACCCTGATCATGACCAACGCCCACCGGCGGTCAGCCTACCTACGCCTCCCAGCCCAGCCCCGCTTTTGCGCCCAGGGCCACGATCAGTGAGCATTTCCAAGTCATGGCCACCACCGCCCGACATCCGCGATGGACCGGGCGACCTCGTGGACCGCCCCCTGGCCACCGAGCGCGAGGATGACCTCACGAAGGCTCCGGATGTCTGCCAGCAGGTCTCGACGACGCCGGGTCGCGAGCACGGGAAGGGCAACTCGCCACGCGTTCCCGGCGATCGTGGCAGGGCAGGCGGCAAGCCGCGTGGCAAGGCCCTCGAGCACCGTTGCCCGGTCGCTCTCGTCCGAGGTCGTGCAGGCGGTGTCCAGGGCCTGGGTGAGGAGGGGGTCGGGAGGTGGGGGGCCAGGGCGGTGAGCGCCTGGGCGCGCCAGCGCTCCTCGCCGATGTGGCTCGCCTTGTCCAAGCCCACCGCGAGGTGCGGCTCGTCGCCGTGGTGGGCATCGACGACATCGAGGACGGGCACTTCAGCACCCCGTCGCTGACGACGATCTCTCCCGACAAGGCACAGATCGCAAACCTCGTCGTGGAGCTGCTGCTGTCGCGGATCAAGGAAGGCAACTCGAAGCCGCCGCGCGAGGTCCAGGCCGACTTCACGCTCGTGGTCCGCGAGAGCTCGCTCGGTCGAGTCGCGAACCTGCCGATGAAGCGAAGGCCATCGAGGCAGGCTCGTGCCTGACACGCCGGCCAAGCCGGAGTGACCTACAGCGTCGTCCCCAACATCCTGTCCGGCCGGGTGGACTCGTCGGTCATGCCCGGTCGACCCCCGCGGTCGGGGGGGCCTGCCCAGCCGGTCCTGGGCATCGCGAGACGCACAGGATCGCGACGTCGTCGGACAGGTCCCCGCCGTTGGCCGCGTGGACCACGCCCAGCAGGCCGTCCAGCAGCTCGTCGAGCCCGCTCGTGGTGGTCAGCAGCCCCGCCACGGTCTCAGCCAGCGCGTCGACCCCGAACCGTTCCACCGAACCGGGCGCCTGCAAGCCCTCGACCAGCCCGTCGGTGTAGCACAACAGCGTCCACGCGTCCCCGACCTCGAGCACGCCCGCCGCCCCGACCTCGAGCACGCCCGCGTCCCACCGGTAGCCGTCGTCGCCGTCGTCGAAGATGCCCAGCGCAGGCCCGCCGGGCACCGGCACGACCTCGACGGTGCCAGCCAGGGCCAGCAACGGTGGAGGATGGCCGGCCAGCGCGACCGTGACCCGGTCACGGTCGGCGCCAACCCACGCGCAGCAGACGGTGGCGAACATCTCCTCGGACGGCCGGTTGCGCAGCAGCACCTTGTCCAGCCCGTCGAGCAGGTCACCCGGACCGTGCCCGGTGAGCACCAGCGCCCGCCAGGCGGCCCGCAGCGCGACCCCGACGGCGGCCTCGTCCGGGCCGTGCCCGGCGACGTCACCGACCAGCAGGGCCACCGTGCCGTCAGGCAGCTCCAGCGCATCGAAGAAGTCGGCCCCGAGGAGCGCCCGCTCCTGCCCCGGAAGGTAGCGGGTGCGCAGCCGCAGCGTCGCATCCCGCAGCGACAGGCTCGGCAGCAGCCCGGTCTGCAGCCGATGGGACAGCTCGGCCTGGGCATGCGCCTCGGCGAGCTGCTCCTCGCGTCGCCGCCACTCGGTCACGTCCTGGCACACCCCGAGCACCCGCCCTGGGCGGCCCTGCTCGTCGTGGGCGACCTCGCCCCAGCTCGACAGGATCCGGACCTCCCCGGTCGGGCGGATGATCCTGGCCTCCAGCCGAAACGGGGCCCCCTCCTCGGCCGCCCGGCGGATCTTCTCGGCAACCACCGTCCGGTCGTCGGGATGGACCTGCTGGATGAACGCGTCGGACGTGGCGCCGACCGACCCGGGCTGCCGCCCGAAGATCCGGTACAGCTCCGGGCTCCAGGTCACCTGGTCGGTGGCGGTGTCCCACTCGAAGCTGCCCAGCCGGGCGACCGCCTGCGCCTCCGCGAGCTGCTGCTCGCGGGCGCGCAGCGTCTGCTCGACGGCCCGCTGGGCGGTGACGTCCTGGGTGATCTTGGCGAAGCCCGTGAGCTTTCTCTGCGCGTCGAACAGGGCGGTGATGGTCGCGTGGGCGTAGAAGCGGCTGCCGTCCTTGCGGAGCCGCCAGCCACTCTCCTGGTAGCGGCCCGCTCGCGCCGCGCTGGCCAGGGCCTCGGCCGGCCTGCCGGCAGCGACGTCGTCGGGCTCGTAGAAGCAGGCGAAGTTCTTCCCCACGATCTCGGCGGCCGTGTAGCCCTTGATCCGCTCCGCGCCCGCGTTCCAGCTCGCCACCCGGCCATCCGGGTCGAGCAGGAAGATCGCGTAGTCCCTGACCCGCTCGACCAGCAGCCGGAACTGCTCGGCGGCCACCTCGAGCGACCTGCCCGGCTCGCCAGCGGCCACCCCTGGCGCCGTCAACGCGATCCCTCCGCATCCACCATCTCGCGCTGGGCCCACCCGCGCGCCCGTTGGAGCAACGGTGACACGGCGCCCGCCGGGCTACCAGCGGCCGCGGTGGACGACGTCATCGAAGGGGCGCCGGTTGGGCCGCCGGACCGGCCTGAGCGGGCGGTCGGCCGGATAGCCGAGGGCGACCAGCCAGGCGCAGGACCGGTCCTCGGGCAGACCCAGGATGCGCCGTGCCAGCGGCTGGTCGGTCACCGCCGCGTGGCAGCTGCCGACGCCGAGATCGGCCGCCGCCAGCATGATGCTCATCGTCGCCTGGCCGAGGTCGTACTGGATCGACTCGCGCGTGTGTCCGTCATCCGCCTCAGGGGCCACCAGGGCGACCGTCGCCGCCGAGGCCGCGACGTGCCCGGCGCCACGCCAGACGCGCGCGAGGTCCTGCAGCTGGGCGCGGTCGGTACAGACCACGAAGTCCCAGCGCTGCTGGTTGGAGGAGGACGGCGAGCGCCACGCCGCCTCGAGGATCCGGTCCAGCTCCTCCTGCCCGATCGGCCGGTCGGCGTAGGCCCGGACGTTGCGCCGGGACCTGATCGCATCCCACGTCTCCACCGCTACCCCCTCACCCGTGACCCGCCTGTGGTTGCCTGGAGCTTCCCACAGGACACGCCGGGACGGCCCGCGCCCGGCCCGGCGGCCCCAGATGGCCCCGGGCGCACGTCCAGGCCGGTCACCGGTCCGGCCACGCCCAGCCGCGCACACGTCCACACGTCCAGGCCGGTCACCGGTCCGGCCACGTCCAGCCGCGCACCTCCGGCAGATCCTGCAGGTGCTCGACCTTGTAGCGGTAGTGGCGTTCGAGCTGCGCGTGGCAGTGGTCGACCAGCCGCTGCGCGCCCTCTGGCGCGCGCCGCGAGCGCCGCAGCGCCTCGAGCGCCAGGCTGTAGCGGTCCATGCCGTTGAGCACGACCATGTCGAACGGCGTGGTGGTGGTCCCCTGCTCGTTGAAGCCGCGGACGTGGAAGCGGTCCGGGCGCGGGCGGCCGTGCAGCAGCTGGTGGACGGCGTTCTGGTAGCCGTGGAACGCCATGACCACGTCGCTGTCGCCGGTGAACAGCCGCGCGAACTCCTCGTGGCTCATGCCGTGGGGATGCTGGTCGGGGTGGGCCAGGGTCATCAGGTCGACCACGTTGACCACGCGCACCCACAGGTGGGGCAGGGACTCGCGCAGCAGCGCCGCGGCGGCGAGGGTCTCCAGGGTCGGGATGTCCCCGGCGCAGGCGAGCACCACATCCGGCTCCTGGTGGGCGTCGGTGGACGCCCACTCCCAGATCGAGGCACCCCGGGCGCAGGCACATCGTGCTGCCCGAAGGCGACGACGACCGCATCCTGCGCGCCGCCGAGCAGCTGCTGCGGCGGGGTGTGGCCGACCTCACCGTGCTCGGCGACGACACCGCGGTCCGCAGCCGCGCCGCCTCCCTCGGCCTGGGCCTGGGCGGGCTGCGCACCGTCGACCCGTCCACTTCCGAGTGGCGCGAGGACTTCGCCCAGACCTACTACGAGCTGCGCAAGCACAAGGGCGTGGGGCTGCCGCTGGCGCGCGACTCGATGGTCGACGTTTCGTACTTCGGCACCATGATGGTCTACAAGGGCCTGGCCGACGGGATGGTGTCGGGCGCGGCCCACACCACCGCCCACACGATCCGCCCGGCGTTCGAGCTCATCCGCACCGCCCCGGGCGTGAAGGTGGTGTCCAGCGTGTTCTTCATGCTCCTGGCCGACCGGGTGCTGGTGTACGGCGACTGCGCGGTGGTGCCCAACCCGGACGCCGAGCAGCTGGCCGACATCGCCGTCTCGTCGGCGGGGACCGCGGCGACGTTCGGGATCGAGCCGCGCATCGCCATGCTGTCGTACTCGACCGGCGAGTCCGGGTCGGGCACCGACGTCGACAAGGTCCGCGAGGCCACCAGGATCGCCCGGGAGCGCCGCCCGGACCTGCTCATCGAAGGGCCGATCCAGTACGACGCCGCCATCGACCCGGAGGTGGCCCGGACCAAGCTGCCCGACAGCCCGGTCGCGGGACGGGCGACGGTGTTCGTGTTCCCGGACCTGAACACCGGCAACAACACCTACAAGGCCGTGCAGCGGTCGGCCAACGCGGTGGCCGTCGGGCCGGTGCTCCAGGGGCTGCGCAAGCCGGTCAACGACCTGTCCCGCGGCGCCACCGTGGCCGACATCATCGACACGGTGGCGATCACCGCGATCCAGGCCCAGAAGGGCGTGGCCGGATGAGCAGGGTGCTGGTGCTCAACACCGGCTCGTCGTCGATCAAGTACCGGCTGTTCGACATGGACGGCCGGGCCGTGCTGGCCTCCGGCCTGCTCGAGCGGATCGGCGAGGAGACCTCCCGGCTCACCCACCGGGCCGAGGGCGCCGACCCGCTGGTGGTGGACCGGAGGGTGGCCGACCACCAGGCGGGCCTCGCCGCGATCTTCGAGGCGTTCGGATCCTCGCAGGGGCTGTCGGCCGGCCTCGCCGCGATCGGCCACCGCGTGGTCCACGGTGGCGAGCGCTTCTCCGCCCCGACCGTCATCGACGACGCGGTGGTCGAGGCCATCCGCGAGCAGATCCCGCTGGCGCCGCTGCACAACCCCGGCAACCTGCTCGGCATCCAGACCGCCCGGGCCGCGTTCCCGGCCATCCCTCAGGTCGCCGTGTTCGACACCGCGTTCCACCGGACCATGCCGCCGCGCGCCTTCCGCTACGCGCTGCCCCGCGACCTGGCCAGCCGGCTGCGCATCCGCCGGTACGGGTTTCACGGCACCTCCCACGCGTACGTGTCCCGCGAGGCCGCCAAGCACCTGGGCCGGCCCCTGGCCGAGGTCAACCTGGTCACGATGCACCTCGGCAACGGCGCCAGCGTGGCCGCGGTCGCCGGGGGCCGGTCGGTGGACACCTCGATGGGGCTCACCCCGCTGGAGGGCCTGGTGATGGGCACCCGCAGCGGCGACCTGGACCCGGCGATCGTGTTCTTCCTGCACCGCGAGGCCGGGTTGCCCTTCGACGAGATCGAGACGCTGCTCAACCAGGAGAGCGGCATGAAGGGCCTGGCCGGGGCGAACGACATGCGCGAGATCGAGCGGCGGGCGGCACAGGCGGGCGGCGACCTGGCGCGGGAGGCGCTGGACGTCTACTGCTACCGCCTCCGCAAGTACGTCGCGGCCTACGCCGCCGCCCTCGGCCGGGTCGACGCGCTGGTCTTCACCGCCGGCGTCGGGGAGAACAGCCACGCCGTCCGCGCCGGCGTGTGCAGCGGGCTGGACTGGTTCGGCGTGCGCATCGACGACGCCCGCAACCAGGCGCGGTCCGGGCAGCCACGTACCGTGTCCACCGACGACAGCCCGGTCGCCGTGCTGGTCGTGCCGACCAACGAGGAGCTGGAGATCGCCGAGCAGGCCCTGGCCGCGATCGGCGACCGCCAGGCGCGCTGAGCACCCGGTCCATGACCTCCCGTGGCGCGACGACCGGCCGGTTCGTGGACGCGCTGCGGCTTCCTGCCGCCCGCCTGGCCCGGCCGGGCCGGTGCCTGCTGCTGGCCAACGTGCCGCGCGCGCTGGAGCGCGCCATCCAGGCCGCCGGCGTGCCGGCCGCGATGCTGTCCGCTCCCAGGGGACTCCCAGGCTGACCCAAGGCATGTACCAGGTGGGCCGCCGAACCTGGGGCCATGAACAGGACGACGGACCAGGACCTGGTGGAGCTCGCCGAGCCGCGACCGCCGAGCATCGGCGTTCCCGCCGTCGAGCTGGTCATCCCGGTCCACGACGAAGAGGCCGACCTCGAGCCGAGCCTGCTGCGGCTCCACCAGTACCTCACGGCCCACTTCCCGTTCTCGTTCCGGGTCACCATCGCCGACAACGCCAGCACCGACCGCACCTGGCCGCTCGCGCAGGACCTGGCCGCCCGGCTGCCGGGCGTGCGGGCGGTGCACCTCGACCGCAAGGGCCGGGGCCGGGCCCTGCAGGCGGTCTGGAGCCAGAGCGACGCCACCGTGGTCGCCTACATGGACGTCGACCTGTCCACCGACCTCGCCGCCCTGCTGCCGCTGGTCGCCCCGCTGCTGTCGGGCCACAGCGACGTCGCCATCGGCAGCCGGCTCAGCCGCTCGTCGCGGGTGGTGCGGGGCGCCAAGCGGGAGGTCATCTCCCGCTGCTACAACCTGCTGCTACGGGCCACCCTGCGGGCCCGGTTCTCCGACGCACAGTGCGGGTTCAAGGCCGTCCGCAGCGACTGCGCCCGCGAGCTGCTGCCGCTGGTCGAGGACACCGGCTGGTTCTTCGACACCGAGCTGCTCGTGCTCGCCGAGCGGGCCGGGCTGCGCATCCACGAGGTGCCGGTCGACTGGGTCGACGACCCCGACAGCCGCGTCGACGTCGTCGCCACCGCCCTGGAGGACCTGCGCGGCATCGTCCGCATCATCCGGGCGCTTCGCACCGGCGCGCTGCCGCTGGCGCAGCTCCGCCACCAGCTCGGTCGTGGCCCCCTCCGCCCCGCCGTGCCCGGGACGCCGACCAGCCTGGCCCGCCAGGCGACCCGCTTCGCCGCCGTCGGCGTGGCCAGCACGCTCGCCTACCTGGTGCTGTACGTCCTGCTCCGCGCCCCGCTGGACGCCCAGGGCGCCAACTTCACCGCGTTGCTGGCGACCGCGGTGGCCAACACCGCCGCCAACCGCCGGCTCACCTTCGGCGTCCGTGGCGTGCGGCACGCCGCCCGCAGCCAGCTCGAGGGCCTGACCGTCTTCGGCCTCGGCCTGGCCCTCACCAGCGGCGCGCTCGCGGCCACGACCTGGGCGGTCCCCCACCCGCCCCGGGTGCTCGAGCTCGCCGTGCTGGTCGGCGCGAACCTGGCCGCGACCGTGCTGCGCTTCCTCCTGTTCCGGGCATGGGTGTTCCACCCCCGCCGCCACGGTGCCGAGCGGGTCAGGCGGAGCTCGACGACGCCCAGAGGTTGATGCCGGCCTCGGTGGCGTAGCGGTCGATCTCGGCCAGCTCGTCCTCGTCGAAGCGGAGGTTGTCGAGCGCGGCGACGTTGGCCTCGAGCTGGGCGACGCTGCTCGCCCCGATCAGCGTGGAGCTCACCCGCGGGTCGCGCAGCGTCCAGGCGAGCGCCATCTGCGCCAGGGTCTGCCCCCGCCGCGCCGCGATCTCGTTGAGCGCACGCACCTTGGCCAGGTTCTCCTCGGTGAGCAGGTCGCCGGTGAGCGAGCTGTCCCTGCTTGCCCGCGAGCCCTCCGGGATCCCGTGGAGGTAGCGGTCGGTGAGCATCCCCTGGGCGAGTGGCGAGAAGGTGATGCAGCCGACTCCCTCCGCACCGAGCACGTCGAGCAGCTCGTCCTCGATCCAGCGGTTCAGCATCGAGTACGACGGTTGGTGGATCAGCAGCGGCGTGCCGAGGCCGGCGAGGATGCGCGCCGCCTCCCGGGCCCGCTGCGCCGAGTACGAGGAGACGCCCACGTACAGCGCCTTGCCCTGCCGGACCGCGGCGTCGAGCGCGCCGAGGGTCTCCTCGAGCGGCGTGTCCGGGTCGAAGCGGTGCGAGTAGAAGATGTCCACGTACTCGAGCCCCATGCGGGCCAGGCTCTGGTCGAGGCTGGCCAGCAGGTACTTGCGGGAGCCCAGGTCGCCGTACGGCCCGGGCCACATGTCCCAGCCGGCCTTGGTGGAGACGGCCAGCTCGTCGCGGTAGCCGCGCAGGTCGGTGGCGAGCAGGCGGCCGAAGTTCTCCTCGGCCGAGCCGTAGGGCGGGCCGTAGTTGTTGGCCAGGTCGAAGTGGGTGACCCCCAGGTCGAAGGCTCGCCGGATGATGGCCCGCTGGGTGTCCAGCGGCCGGTCGTGGCCGAAGTTGTGCCACAGCCCGAGGGAGACCGCGGGCAGCTTCAGCCCGCTCCGCCCGACGCGGCGGTAGGGCATGTGGTCGTAGCGGCCAGCGGCCGGGAGGTACGGCATCGCGGTCAACCTCCTGCATCGGGGGTGGACCGCCATGGTACGGCGCCGGGCTCCGCCCCGACCGGCTGGCCGGGCGTTGCCCGGCCCGAGGCCCGAGGGCCCGAGGCCGGAGGGTGGCGGTGGCTCAGGCGGCCCCGACGGCCTGGCGCACGGCGTCGGCGACGCGCTCGGGCGAGGGCACGACGGCCTGTTCGAGGTTGCTGGCGAACGGGAGGGGGACGCACGCCCCCGCCACCCGCCGGATGGGGGCGTCGAGGTCGTAGAAGCCCTCCTCGGCCACGATCGAGGCGAGGGTGCCGCCCCAGCCGCCCTGGTAGGGGTTCTCCTCGACGATCACCAGGCGGCTGGTGCGGGCCACGCTGTCCAGCACCGTGCGGGCGTCCAGCGGCACCAGGCAGCGCAGGTCGACGACCTCGGCGGAGATCCCCCCGCCGGCCAGGCGCTCGGCGGCCTCCAGGGCGGTCGGCACGGTGGCGGCGAGGGCGACGACGGTGACGTCGTCGCCCTGGCGGCGCACGTCGGCGGCGCCGAGCGGCACGACGTGCCCTTCGGGTGGAGCCTCGCCCTTGCTGGCCAGCAGCTTCTTGTGCTCGAAGAACAGCACAGGGTCGTCGCTGCGGACGGCGCTGGCCATGAGGCCGACCACGTCGGCCGGGGTCGAGGGCGCGGCGATCTTGAGGCCCGGGACGGCCAGGGCCCAGTTCTCCACCGCCTGGGAGTGCTGGGCGCCGAAGCCGAGCCCCCCGCCGTTGGCGGTGCGGACCACCAGGGGCACGGTCACCTGCCCGCCGGTCATGTAGCGCATCTTGGGGACCTCGTTGGCGACGTAGTCCCAGCAGCAAGCCAGGAAGTCGGAGAACATGATCTCGGCCACCGGGCGCAGGCCGGTCATGGCCGCGCCCATGGCGGCACCGACGATCGCCTGCTCGCTGATCGGGGTGTCCCACACCCGCTCCGGGCCGAACTCGGCGAACAGCCCCGTGGTGGTCTTGAAGACGCCTTCGGCGGCGCCGATGTCCTCGCCGAGGCAGACCACGGTCGGGTCCCTGCGCATCTCCCGCGCGATGCCGGTGGCGACCGCCTCCCGGTAGGTGATCAGGTCCGCCACTGCGCGCCTCCGTCCGCCCACACGTCGGTGAACGCGGTCGCCTCGTCCGGCGGGGGTGCCGCCTTGGCCGCCTCGACGGCGCCGGCGACCACGTCCCTGGCCCGGCTGGTGCGCTCGTCGATCGTGGCCTGGTCGACGCCGCCGTCACGGAGCCGCTCGGCGAGCACGAGCAGCGGGTCGCGACGCAGCCAGGCGTCGACCTCCTCCTTGGGCCGGTAGGTGCCGGGGTCGGCCCGGGAGTGGCCGTACTGCCGGTAGGTGAGCGCCTCGATCACGGTCGGCCCGTCGCCGGCGCGGGCCCGGGCTGCCGCACCGGCCACGGCGTGCTGCACGGCCACGACGTCGTTGCCGTCGACCACCTCGGCGGGCAGGCCGTAGGCGGGCGCCCGGCCGGCGGCCGGCTGGGCCACGGCGGTCACGGCCTGGATCGAGGTGTACTCCATGTAGAGGTTGTTCTCGCAGATGAACAGCACCGGCAGCCGCCAGACGGCCGCCAGGTTGAGGGCCTCGTGGAAGGCGCCGATGTTGGTGGCGCCGTCGCCGAAGAAGGCGACGGCGACCTGCCCGGTGCCCCGGAGCCTGGCCGACCAGGCCGCGCCGCAGGCGATCGGGAGGTGGGCGCCGACGATCGCGTAGGAGCCGAGCATGTTGTGCGAGGCCATGGTGAGGTGCATGGAGCCGCCCTTGGCGGCGCAGAGGCCGGTGGCCCGGCTCATCAGCTCGGCAAGGCAGGCCTCGGGGCTGGCGCCCCTGGCGATGGCGTGGTGGTGGCCCCGGTAGGTGGCGAACACGTAGTCGTCGGGGCGGAGCGCGGCGCTGGCGCCGACCGCGACCGCCTCCTGGCCCGAGGCGAGGTGGGTGGTGCCCTTGACCAGGCCCGCCATGAACAGGTCGTAGGCGGCCTTCTCGGTGGCGCGGATCAGCGCCATCTGCTCCAACAGCTCGAGCAGCTCCTCGACCGGGGGCGCGTCCTGCCGCCCGGGGCCGGCCGGCTCGGGGGTGGGCTCGGCGACGGCCATGGTCACCGGTCCCCCTGGCCGGCCGGCCGGTTGCGATGCGACTCCGCCTCGCGCACGGCGGGCAGGGGGCCGTCCACGGCCCAGTAGCGCTGCCCGGCCACCAGCAGCTCCTCGGCGGGGAACTTGGTGATGACCTCGCAGCCGTCGCCGGTGACCACGACCTCCTCCTCGATCCGCGCCGCCGACCAGCCGTCAGCCGCGGGCCAGTAGGTCTCCAGGGCGAACAGCATGCCCTCCTCGAGGACCTCGGGGTGGTCCAGCGACACCAGGCGGCTGAAGATCGGCTTCTCCCAGATGGACAGGCCGACGCCGTGGCCGTACTGCAGGGCGAAGGCAGCCTCCTCGTCGGGGAAGCCGAACTCCTGCGCCCGGGGCCAGACCGAGACGATGTCCGCGGTGGTCGCGCCCGGCTTGACCAGCGCGATTGCCTCGTCCATGTAGTCGCGGCAGCGGCGGTAGGCGTCGCGCATGGCGGGCGAGGCGCTCCCCACCGCAAAGCAGCGGTAGTAGCAGGTCCGGTAGCCGTTGAAGCTGTGCAGGATGTCGAAGAAGGCCGGGTCGCCGGGGCGCAGGATGCGGTCGGAGTAGACGTGGGGGTGGGGCGAGCAGCGCTCGCCGGAGATGGCGTTGACCCCTTCGACGTGCTCGGAGCCGAGGTCGTAGAGGACCTTGCTGACCAGGCCGACGCACTCGTTCTCGCGCACCCCCGGCCGCAGGAAGCTGTACAGCTCCTCGTAGGCCGCGTCCACCAGGGCGGCCGCGGTGGTGAGCAGGGTGATCTCGTCGGCGGTCTTGATGCGGCGCGCGTCCAGGAAGTGCTGCTGGCCGTCGACGACCTGGAGGCCGGCCGCCTGCAGCGCGGCCAGCACCGGCATCTCCACCACGTCGACGCCGACCGGCTCCCCCGCCAGGCCGTGCGCGTCCAGCTCGCGCCGGATCTTGCCGGCGACGGTCTCGGCGATGCCGGCCCCGGGGTGGAAGGCGCCGCGCAGGGTCGAGATGCCGGCCCGGGCCCGGCCGCGCTCGGGGTCGTCCGGACGGCCGTCGAGCCAGGGGTTGTCGAGCTGGTGGTGGCGGGCGGCCGAGCCGAAGTCCCAGACCACCGGCTCGCCGCCGCGGGGCAGCAGGGCGAAGCGGATCAGCTTGTCGATCGCCCAGGTGCCGATGTGGGTCGAGGTCATGTAGCGGATGTTGTTGAAGTCGAAGGTCAGCAGCGCGCCCAGCTCGGAGCGCCCGAGCGTCTCCCGCAGGCGCGCCAGCCGCTGGCGGCGCAGCCGGTCGAGGTCGACCCGCTCCTCCCAGTCGACGGCGTTCGGACCGTACGTTCGGATGCCCATGGCCCCTCCTCCACCGGACCCTCGCGTCGGGAGTACGCCATCTGGCGGCGTGCCGTCAAGTGCTGTTGAACGTTTCTGTTCAGGAAGCGTGCCGACCGAGCACGCACCAGATGGCGTGGACCGGCTCCGATCCCGGGTTGCCGAGCCGGTGCGGCGTGGTCGCCGGGAAGCTGATGGAGTCGTCGGCCGAGAGCTCGTAGGAGTCGAAGCCGACGTCGACCACCAGCCGGCCGGACAGCACGTAGCCGAACTCCTGGCCGGCGTGGCGCATGAACGCGCCCTCGCGCGAGGAGCAGCCGCCGGGTGCGTAGGTCACGTGCAGGAACTCCACGTCCGGGAAGGAGCCGGTGGTCAGGCGGCGCCAGTGCACGCCGGACTCGAGCTCGAGGGTCTCGTGCTCGCCCGAGCGCTGCAACGAGAAGAAGCCCTCGGCGTCGTGGCCGCGGGTCGCGGCCACGGCGCCGTCGCGGCCCTCCGGGGCGGGACCGCGCCCCCCCGGGCGCCGGCCGGCATGGCCGGCCAGGAGGCCGTCCAGGGAGGTGTCCAGCAGGTTGACGATGTCGAACAGCTTGCTCACCGACGGCTGGGCCTTGCCCGTCTCGATCTGCGACAGGGCGCTCGCGCTCACGCCCAGGCGCCGGGCCATCTCGCGCAGTGACATGCCCTGCCGCAGCCGCTCGGCCCGCAGCCGGGTGCCCAGGTCCAGGGCGGGCGCCGCCGCCGGGGTGGCTCTGGCGTCGCCGTGGTCGGTCGCGCTCATGGCAGCAGTGTACAGACGCAGGCCCACTGTTCACCGCTGATGTACAAGCGTATGCTCCCGCTCGACACCGATGTCGGTAACGCTCGGCGAAGGGGAGGGACCATGGCGAACCGACTGCTGCTCCGTGGCGGGTACGTGTTGACGGTCGACCCGGAGCTCGGCGACCTGCCCAGAGCGGACGTCCTGATCGACGGTGACACGATCGCCGAGGTGGCGCCCGAGGTCAGCGCCGACGCCGAGGTGATCGACGTGGCCGGCTCCATCGTGATCCCCGGGTTCGTCGACACCCACCGCCACACCTGGGAGGCGGCGATCCGCGGTTGCGCGCCCAACGCCACCCTCGACGACTACTTCGTCGAGGTGCTGGACACCTTCGCCCCCCTGTACCGGCCCGAGGACGTCTACGCCAGCAACGTCGCCGGGGCCCTCGAGTGCATCAACGCCGGCATCACCACCCTGGTGGACTGGTCCCACATCAACAACACCCCCGAGCACCCCGACGCCGCCATCAGCGGGCTCAAGGAGACCGGCATCCGGGCCCAGTACGCCTACGGGAGCGCGAACACCTCGCTCGCCGACTACTGGTTCGAGAGCAAGCTGGCCATCCCCGCCGACGACGTCCGGCGGGTCCGGCAGACCTACTTCCCCACCGACGACGGCCTGCTGACGATGGCGCTGGCCACCCGAGGGACGGGGTTCTGCATCGACGACGTGGTGCGCGCGGAGTGGGACCTGGCCAGGGAGGTCGGCATCCCGATCACCATCCACGTGGCCATGGGCCGCCTGGCCGGCCGGTTCGGGATGGTGAAGCGCCTCTCCGAGCTGGGCCTGCTCGGCCCCGACACCACCTACATCCACTGCTGCTACCTGAGCGACGAGGAGTGGCGGCTGCTGGCCGACAGCGGCGGCACCGTGTCGATCGCTGCCCAGGTCGAGGTGCAGATGGGCCACGGCTGGCCCCCGGTGATGAAGTCGATGGAGTACGGGCTGCGCCCGAGCCTGAGCATCGACGTGGTCACCACCGTGCCCGGCGACATGTTCACCCAGATGCGCTGCGCCTTCGGCTGCGAGCGGGCCCGGGTGAACGCGGTCGCGTGGCAGGCCAACACCGAGGTTCCCGAGAACATGCTCAAGGCTCGCCAGATGCTCGAGATGGCCACGATCAACGGCGCCCACGTCGCCGGCCTCGAGGACCGCACCGGCTCGCTCAAGAAGGGCAAGAAGGCCGACGTGGTGGTGATCGACGCGACCGCGCTCAACGTGGCGCCGGTGATCGACGCGACCGCCGCCGTCACCCTGTGCGCCGACGTCTCCAACGTCGACACGGTGATCATCGACGGGAAGGTGCAGAAGCGCGGCGGCAAGCTGGTGGCCGACGTCGACGCGGCCCGGCGGCGGGTGGAGGCCTCCCGCGACTACCTCGTCCAGCAGGCCGAGCAGAACAAGAAGGCATGACCTCGAGGCATCTCGTACGCCGGGACGGGGAGGTCGACCTGGCCGTCCCGCCCGGCTGGGCCGGGCGCAGCGAGGGCTTCCGCCGCTGGGCGGCGGTGGACGAGGCGGCCGGCGCCGTGCACACCGGCTTCGGCATCTGCGAGCTGGAGCCCGGCGGCTCGGTCGGCGCCCACGTCCACTCCTTCGAGGAGAGCGTCCACGTGCTCGGGGGCGCGGTCGTGGTGGAGACCGGCGAGGGTGCCTTCTCCCTGCGAGCCGGCGGCTACGGGCTGCTGCCGGTGGGCGTCCCGCACGCCCTCGGGAACGCGGGCCCGGCCGCCGCCCGCTGGGCCGAGATGCAGGCGCCGCAGCCGCGGGCCCGCTTCGACGGCGACACCTTCTTCGTGCCGCCGGACAGCCGAGCCGGCCCGCCGCTGGAGGTCGACGTCCGCGACCCGCGGACCCGCTCGTTCGGCCACATCGCGCCGTCCAGCATGCAGGTCGACAAGCAGGCCCAGGACATGCTCGCGGTGTCGGCCAGCATGCGCACGGCGCTGCTGGTCTACAGCGGGATCACCGTGAAGATGATGGTGGACACCGACCTCGGGGCGTCGCTGTCGACCATGTTCATGGTCCAGTACGAGCCACGGGGGGTCGCCGGCCCGCACGACCACCCCTTCGAGGAGACGTACCTGATCCTGGACGGGGAGGTCGACGCGGTGTTCGACGGCGGGCGCTACCGGCTCGGCGCGGGCGACCTCGCCTGGGCCGGTGCCGGCTGCGTGCACAGCTTCTCCAACCCCGCGGGCCGGCCGGTGCGCTGGCTGGAGACCCAGGCGCCGCAGCCGCCGGCGCGTCATTCCTACCGGTTCGCCCGCGACTGGGACTACCTGCGGGCCGCGCTCAGCTGAGGCCCACCGAAAGGAGCCAACCATGCCGGAACCTGGCAGCGTGGTCGTCATCGGCGGCACCTCGGGGCTCGGGCGCGAGGTCGCGCGCCACTACGCCGGCCGCGGCCGCGACGTGGTCGTCTCCGGTCGGGACGCCCAGCGGGCCGAGGCCGTGGCCAAGGAGCTCGGCGGGCGCACCCACGGGATCGGCCTGGACCTGGCCCAGCCCGAGGAGCTCGCCGGCCGGCTGGCCGGCGTCGGCCAGGTGGCGCACCTGGTCCTTGCCGCCATCGACCGCGACGACAACCGGGTCCGCGACTTCGACCTCACCGGGGCCCTCCGGCTCGTCACCCTCAAGCTGGTCGGGTACACCGAGGTGGTGCACGCGCTCCTCCCGCGGCTGGACGGCGACGGCTCCATCGTGATGTTCGGCGGCCTGGCCAAGGACCGGCCCTACCCGGGGTCGACCACCATCTCCACCGTCAACGGCGGCGTCATCGGCATGGTCCACACCCTCGCGGTCGAGCTCGCGCCGATCCGGGTCAACGCCGTGCACCCCGGGATCGTCGGCGACAGCCCCTTCTGGAGCGCCAAGCCGGAGGCGGCCCGCGAGGGGTTCCGGTCGCGCACCCCCACCGGCCGGCTCGCCACCATGCAGGACGTGGTCGGCGCGGTCGTGTTCCTCCTGGAGAACCGGTCGGTGAACGGCGTCAACCTCCCCGTCGACGGCGGCTGGCTGCTCCTCTAGGGCGTGTCTTGTGGATGTCGCTGGCAACGCATCAACCGGCAGTCCTCGATCCATGTGAGGGGAGCCCGCTCCCCCCACGGCCCCCCAAGAGCGCCTGTGCCATGGCCAGGGGAATCGGCGGATTCATCCACCTCGGGGTGGGGCCCGTTGGCCGCTCGGCTCAGGCGGGCTCGAAGATCAGCCGGAACTCGACGGTCACGTCGTCATGGATCGAGACGACCGGGCCGAACTGCGGCGGCTGGATGCCGTAGTCGGTCATGCGCACCGGGAGCTGGCCGGCCACCTGGATCGTGCCCCCGTCCCGGCGGCCCTGCAGCGAGAGGGCCACCTCGCGGGTGACGCCGTGGACGGTCAGCTTGCCGCGGCCCTTGCCGTTCACCTGCTGGCCGTCCGCCGGAGCCTGGCCGAGCTGGATCGGCTCGGTCAGCTCGAAGGTGGCGGTCGGGAACCGCCCGGACTCCAGGCCACGCTGGCGGATGGCGTTGTCGCGGCGGCTCTCGTCGCTGGCCAGCCTGGTCAGGTCGGCCTCGATCCTGACGGCCGTGACCCGGTCGCCTGCGAGCTGCATCGTGCCGCTGACCGCGGTGGACCGGCCGACGGCGTCGCTGGGCGACGACAGGAACGCGAGCTGCTCCCGGACCCGGTAGCCGACATACGACGACCCGTCGTCGCGGACCCGCCAGGTGCCGTCGGCGCTGCCGCTGGCGGTCGTCCCGGTCCCGGCCCCCGTCGATGCCGGGGCCGGGTCGAGCGCCGCCGGGGGCGGGGAATCCGACGTCCGCGCCACGAACACCCAGTACCCGGCGCCGAGCAGGACCAGCGCGAGCGCGACGACCCCGGCGACGACCAGCCGGCCTCTGCGTGCCGGAGCAGCTGACATCCAACGAACCTCCTCGGCATGGGTGGACGGGCGCACGGCAGCGCCGCCGTCGCCCGGAGACGGCACGCAGTGTCATGCGAACCGGCTAAAGTGGCGGTAAGAGGATGATCCTCGTCGCCGGCCGGGAACAACCGCCGGCACGCCGGCGTTGGGAACCGTAAAGTACTTGTGCATGCAACTAGCTGGGAGGTCCCGATGCCCGCTGTCACCGCAGACACCCTCACCCTGCCTCGGCTGCCCGATCCCGGCCCCGAGGGCGTCGAGCGCCCGGTGGTGTCGGTGACCACCGCGCCCTCTGGCCTCGAGGGCGAGGGCTTCCCGGTGCGCCGGGCGTTCGCCGGCGTCGACCTGGCGACCCTCGACCCGTTCGTGCACATGGACCAGATGGGCGAGGTGGAGTACGCCCCTGGCGAGCCCAAGGGCACGCCGTGGCACCCCCACCGCGGCTTCGAGACCGTCACCTACATGATCGACGGGATCTTCCAGCACGAGGACTCCAACGGCGGCGGCGGCCTCATCACCGACGGCGACACTCAATGGATGACAGCAGGAGCGGGATTGCCAATTTGCTAGTCGCTGACCTGCACGAGTGGTCAGGTCAGTAGACGAACTGGCTGGCGATAGCGCCTTCGCTGAGCCGCCGTAGGGTTTTGACACTGGTGGCCCATCGTCGAGGCGAGCCGGTCTAGCGGGTGGGCGGGGCTGGCGGTGCTGCGGCCCAAGGGTCGGGGCCAGGGTCGCCGCCGCCGGCGGCGGCCACCAGCCGCTCCAGGAAATGCACCCAGCCCAGGCGGTGCTGGAGGGCTTCGGGCGCGGGCAGCCCGGTGTGCACGACGGTCACGGTGGTGCCGTGGTCGCGAGGGGTGAGGATGACCTCCAGGGTGGAGGCACCGGGTGGCAGCCGCTCGGAGCCGGCGTGGCCCCAGCTGATCAGCAGCCGGTGTGGCCGGTCGACCTTCAGGTAGCGCCCGCGGACCGGCACGCCGTTGATGTCCAGGGTGAACTGGCCGCCAGGTATCGGGTCCAGCACGGCGTAGTCGCCCATCCAGCGCAGGATCGCCTCGGCATTGGTGAAGTGGTCGAAGACGCGCTCGGGGGCGGCGTTGACGTGCACCGACGTGGTGGAGGACTCGGCCGGCGTCATCGCAGCTCGTCGGCCTCGACGGCGGCCTTGAGCCGCTGCAGCCCGGCGGGCCACAGCTCCGCCAGGAAGCGTTCCAGCGACTCGAGGCCGTCGGGCCGGATGGCGTACAGCCGCCGGGTGCCGTCCTGGCGGACGGCCACTAGGCCGGCGTCCTTGAGGACCTGCAGGTGCTGGGAGACGGCCTGCTGCGTGATGTCGACCTGCTCGGCGATCTCGCCGACCGAGCGCGGAGCGTCCCGCACCAGTCGCAGGATCTGCTGGCGACGAGGTTCGGCGAGGGCCTTCAGGACCTCCTCGGCGCTCATGGCCATTCGATCCTCCCTCGCTGCGATTAGAATACAAGTCTTGACTTGTGAAAGCCGAGGCTTGATTATAGGCTACCGTGAGCAACCGGACCACGGGAAGGGAGACCGATGCCGACGTTCACCCAGACGATCGAGGTCGCTGCCGACCCGGACACCGCCTGGCACGTGCTGGGGGACCTCGCCACCGTCGACCGCTGGATCCCCGGGATCACCAAGGTCGAGCTGGACGGCATGACCCGGGTCTGCACCTTCGCCGACGGACACACCCAGCGGGAGGCGATCCTCGACTACGCACCCGCCACCCGCTCCTACCGCTACACCATCGACGGCGGTCTCCCGGTCGCCGACAACCGGGGCCGCTTCGCGGTCGAGCCTGCCGGCAACGGCGCCCGGATCGTCTGGGAGTCGAGCTTCGTGACCCTCGACCCGGCCGCCGAAGCCGAGGTCAGCCAGCTATGGGCCGGCATGCTGCCGGTCGTGCTCGGCAATCTCAAGATCCTCATCGAGGAGCCCTGACCGGAGCCCGGCGATCGCAGCGGGCAGGCGGCGGCCTCAGGCGGGGTCTTGGGGCACGGCCGTGTAGCCGGCGGGTCAGGCCGCCGGGGCGCCGCGCCGCTCGCTGATCTGCTTGAGGCCCTGCAACAGGCCATCGACGATCCTGCGCATCCGCCGCCGCAGCACCAGCCGATTCAGCAGCGCGTGCAGCGGGGTGCGCGGGGTGTAGTAGGTGTCGATGCGAAGCGCGGTGGTCCGGTCGGACCGGGGGTCGAGGGTGATCGTGAAGCCGTAGTCGACCAGCATTCGATGGAATCCAAGGGTGTCGTCGTCGACCACGTAGCCGGCGCGCCGGGTGGGGATGAACTCGACACACCGTTCGGTCATGGTGCCGGTGCGACCACCGAGTTGGACGTTGCAGTGGCGTGTCATCCCAACGCCCTCCTGCCCATCGCCGAGGTAGGTGACGTCGGTGACCACGCCCGCCCACTGTGGCAGCAAGGTGGAGTCCGCAATGACGCCCCAGATGGCGGTGGGGTTGGCGGCGACCTCGACGGTGCGGGTGACCTGATGCTTGCCGTTCATCGCGCTGCTCCTTGGGTGAGCGTCAGCTCGAGGTAGTGGCCGAAGTGGGTGACGGCAGCGACCGCCGCGGGGTTGGTGGGCTTGTCGCGGTCCAGCAGCAGCCCTCCTTCGATCGCGGCGAGCAGCCCGTCGGCGAGCTGTCCTGCATCGACGCTGACGCCGCGGTGCCGGGCGGCGGCAGCGATCAGCTCGGTCAGCGTCGCCTGCCAGTCCCCGAGCGCGGTCTGGGCGGCGGCGGCGACGGCCGGGTGGGTCTGGGGAGTTTGCAGCGCCATGGCGCCGAGCAGGCAGCCCCGCGACAGCAGCGGGTCACCCAGCAGCGCCACGATGGCGTCCAGGTAGCGCCACAGCAGCTGTTCGGGGTCGGTGGGCGCGGCGCCCATGGCGTGGCGGCCCTTGTCGACGAGCTGGCCGTAGAAGCGCTCGATGGCGGCAGCGGCGAGCTGCTCCTTGGACTCGAAGTGGTAAAAGAGCCCGCCTTTGGTGACCTGCGCGGTGGCGCAGACCTCGTCGAGCGCGGCCGCCTCGTAGCCCCGCTCCAGCAGCAGGCGTTGCGCTGCCTCGAGCAGCTGCTCCCGGGCTGGTCCACGTGGTCTCGGCATGCCATTACTATACCAACCAGTCGGTAAACTTCGCTAGCCTGGAGGCAACACCGCAGGCGCAACGGCTATAGCCACTGGAAGGCCGAGCGCAAGGCCAGCTAACCGTGGGCCGTGTTGCTGTCCGAAATGGCCGGCCACTTGCTCGACGTCACCGGCTCGCTCAGCGCGAAGCTCGGCCACCCAGCCTGAGGAAGTCCCGCTCGGCGTCGGTGGGCGCCATGGCGGCGGCGCGCTGGTAGGCGGCCGCGGCCTCGCGGTGGCGGCCCAGGCGTCGGAGCAGATCGGCTCGGGCGGCGTGGAAGGGGTGGTAGCTGTCCAGGTCCAGCTCCTCCACCAGCGCCAGCGCGGCAGCGGCGCCCTGGACCTCGCCGATGGCGATGGCGCGGTTGAGGGCCACCACCGGCGTGGGGGCGAACCCAAGCAGGTGGTCGTACAGGGCGACGATCTGCGACCAGTCGGTCTGCTGGAGGGTCGCGGCGTCGGCGTGCACGGCGTTGATGGCGGCCTGGAGCTGGTAGGCGCCGGGTTGGTTGCGGCGAAGGCACCGGCGCACGATCGCCTGGCCCTCGGCGATCAACGCCCGATCCCAGCGGGTGCGGTCCTGCTCGCCGAGCAGCACCAGCGAGCCGTCGGGCCGGGTTCGCGACGCGCGGCGGGACTCGGTCAGCAGCAGCAGCGCCAGCAGGCCGGCCACCTCTGGCTCGTCGGGCATCAGCGCCGCCAGGACCCGTGCCAGCCGGATCGCCTCGGCGCACAGCCCCGGCTCTGCTGGGCTGGCCAGCCCGGCGGTGTAGACGAGGTAGACTACGGTCAGCACCGGGCGGAGGCGGTCGGGCAGCTCGTGCGCCTCCGGCACGCGGTAGGGGATCCGCGCGGCCTTGATCTTGCGCTTGGCACGCACCAGCCGGCCCGCCATGGTCGCTTCGCCCACCAGGAACGATCGTGCGACCTGGGTGGTCGACAGGCCGCCGAGCAGCCGCAGGGTCAGCGCCACCTGCGCTTGGGTGGACAGGGCCGGGTGGCAGCAGGTGAAGATGAGCCGAAGCCGGTCGTCGGACACGGGCCCCACCTCCTCGGGCCTGCCGGGCTCGTCGTCGCCGGGCAACAGCACCGCCACCTCGCCGTGCAGCTCCCGTCCGCGCGACTCCCGGCGCAGGCGGTCCAGGGCACGGTTGCGGGCGGTGGTGGTGATCCAGCCGCCCGGGTTGGGCGGCACGCCGTCGCGCGGCCACCTGCGCAGGGCGGCGGCGAACGCCTCCTGCACCGCATCCTCGGCGAGGTCGATGTCACCGACGACGCGGATCAGGGCAGCCAGCGATCGGCCGGACTCCTCGCGGAAGATCCGGCCGACCTCGGCCTGGTCGAGCTCGGGGGCGGCGTCGCCGTCGAGCACGTCGTCAGGCCTCGGCGGCGGCGAACGGCCAGACCTCGATCGGCCTCCTGATGGCGTCGGTGACCCTCGACGCCCAGACCAGCGCGGCATCCAGATCCTCGGCCTCGATGATGTAGAAGCCGCCGAGGTGTTCCTTGGACTCCACGAAGGGGCCGTCGGTGGTCACCACCTCGCCGTCGGACATGCGCACGACCGTGGCGGTGTCGGGTTGGTGCAGTCGGCCGGAGAAGACCCAGGCGCCGGCCGACTTCAGCTCCTCGTTGAGGACCTGGATCTGCTTCCAGGACTGCTGCATCTCCTCGTCGGTCATCGGGTCGCGGGCCTCGCCCTCGACGCTGTGGACCGACAACAGGTACTGCGCCATGGTGGACTCCTCCTGTGGTTGGGGCGGGTCGGTCCCGCCGCTCACCCCACTACGAACCGCCGGCGCCCAGATTGACACCTGGACCCAAGAAAGCTCGGCAGAGCCGATGAGGTGGACCTCACCATCAGTCGGTCGACACCGCCGTCGGTTCGGAACAAGCCCAGACCGCCGCCGCGTTACACCCCGCGAAGGTTGCACTCGCAACCATGACTGGCACAATCGACGAGAACGCCTGAACGACAGTCTGGAGGCTGATGATGCCCGCGGTGACCAGCGACACCATTGCCCTCCCTCGCGTGCCCGAGCCAGGACCCGAGGCGGCCGAGCGGCGGGTGATCTCGGTCACCACGGCACCCTCCGGCCTGGAGGGCGAGGGCTTCCCGGTCCGCCGCGCCTTCGCCGGGGGTGGACCTGGCCGCCCTCGACCCCTTCATCCACATGGACCAGATGGGCGAGGTCGACTACGCCCCCGGCGAGCCCAAGGGCACCCCATGCACCCCCACCGGGGCTTTGAGACCGTCACCTACATGCTCGACGGCATCTTCCAGCACCAGGACTCCAACGGCGGCGGCGGCCTCATCACCGACGGCGACACCCAATGGATGACCGCGGGGGCAGGATTGCCAATGTGGCGGCGTGAATGGTGCCGCTGACCTGCATGCACGACAGCGAGGGCTGGACTCGTTCGATGGCGAATGTCGTTGGTGGTGCAATCCGAGCGCGCCGACCTGCTCGGACGATTCAAGAGCGTTAGGATTTCCAAGGGAGGTCGGCGTGGACCAGAGAGCGGGCACGGAGCGGGTAGGAGAGTCCGTGCGAACCGGGCCCTGGCTCCACGTCTACGAGGATCTTAGCGCCCGTGACCCGGTCAGCCTTGCGGCGGTCGAACTCGATGCGCTGGCCGAGGCGGCCTGGTGGCTGTGCAGGACCGACGAGTCGATCGCCGCTCGCCAGCGGGCATACGCCGCGTTCCGGGACGCCAAGGATCACCGGGGTGCGGCTCGGACCGCGGCGCGGCTGTTCCACGACCATTTCTACCGTGGTGAGGGCGCGGTCGCGGTCGGCTGGCTGCGCCGCGGCTTCCGACACGTCGAGCAGGACCCCGACTGCGTCGAGTACGGATGGCTGCGGATGGCCGAAGCCGAGCTCCACCTGCACCAGGGCCCGCTCACCAAGGCCGTGGACGGCGCCGCGCACGCCATCCAGACGGCACGAGACCACGGCGACGCCGACCTGGCGGCGGTAGCGATGCAGATCCAGGGTCGCGCGCTCATCGCCCAAGGGGAGATCGCCGAGGGGCCTGGCGCTGCTCGACGAGGCAATGACATGTGTCCTGGCCGGCGAGCTGGCGCCCCTGTTCACCGGCTGGGTCTACTGCTCGGTGATCCTGGCCTGCAAGGACCTTGCGGATCTGCAGCGTGCCAGTGAGTGGACCGAGGCCGCCAGGGTGTGGTGTGAGGCGCTTCCCGCGACCACCCCGTACAGCCAGGGCCTATGCCGCATCTACCGCGGCGAGGTGCTCGCCTTGCGCGGCGCGTGGGACGAAGCGGAAGCGGAGCTGCGCCGCGCCCACCACGAGTTGCTGCTCCACAAGCCGCAGGGAGCAGCGGAGGCGTCCTACGGCGTGGGTGAGGTCCTGCGGCGTCGCGGCGATCTGGCCGGGGCGGAGCGGGCGTTCGTGCGGGCCCAGCAGCTGGGGTGGGATCCGCAGCCCGGCATGGGCCTGCTGCGGCTGGCCCAGGGACGAGTGGATGCGGCCGCGGCCGCGCTGCGATCCGCGCTGGCATCGCACACGGTGGATCGCTTCGCCCGTGCGCGTCTGCTGGCCGCCCAGGTCGAGGTGGCGATCGCGGCCGGCGCGCTCGACGAAGCCCGCGATGCCGTGCGCGAGCTGACCACGATCGCGGACGGGCTCACCAGCGCTGTGGCGCATGCCACCGCGTCCGTGGCCCAGGGCGCGCTCCATCTCGCCGCGGGGGATCCGGCCGCCGCGCTGGAGGACCTCCACCGCGGGCTGAGCGAATGGCGGGCGCTGGCGATGCCGTACGAGCAAGCGCAGGCGCGGCTGTTGATCGGCACGACCCAGCGCATGCTCGGCGACGAGGAGGGCGGCCGGGTCGAGATCGACGCCGCCCGGGCCGGGTTCGACCGGCTCGGCGCCGCCGACGACGCGCGCCATGCGGCGGCCCTTCTCCAGCGCGGGCGCGCGCCGCGGCCCGTACTGACCAGCCGCGAGGTGGAGGTGCTGCGGTTCGTCGCGGCCGGGAGGAGCAACCGGGAGATCGCGGGCGCGCTGCACCTCAGCGAGCACACCGTCGCCCGGCACATGCAGAACATCCTGGCGAAGCTGGGTGTGTCCTCCCGGGCCGCGGCCACTTCCTCCGCCCTCAAGCAAGGCCTCCTCTGACCGGATGGCTAGAACCCACCACATGCACGCCGCTCGCGGAGTTGGTTGATCCAGGCGATGCCCGCGCCCATCGCCACGCCGTACAGTCGTCCCGGCAAGCTCCACGCAAGAGGAGAAGCGCGATGACGGGGACCACCACCTTCGACCCGGCTCAGTACAAGGCCAACATCCGAACCGAGTGGCATGCTGCCGCGCCCGGCTGGCGGGCCTGGCTCGACGTACTGGAGGCCGCCGACGGCGGTCAAGCAGTGAGCCGATCCTTGGTCCAACTCGCCGGGATCGGCCCGGGGGACGTGGTGCTGGACGTGGCCGCGGGCTACGGGGAGCCCGGCCTGACCGCCGCCCGCGCGGCCGGCCCCGGCGGGCGTGTGGTGTGCACCGACATCTCGGGTGCCATGCTGGCGGTCGGCCGCGAGCGCGCGGCTGCCGAGGGACTCGACAACCTTGAGTTTGTCGAGTGTGACGCCGAGGAGCTGGCGTTCGAGGAGACCAGCTTCGACGCCGTGCTGAGCCGCCAAGGGCTGCAGTTCCTGCCCGACGTGGGCGGCGTGCTGGCGCGGTTGCGTTCCTTCCTCAAGCCGCATGGGCGCCTGGCCGCGGCCGTGTGGGGTCGACCCCAGACCGTGCAGTTCGCCGCGCCCGTGCCCGTCATCATGGCCGAGCTCGGGCTGCCGTCGCCTCCCGCAGGCCCAGGCCCCTTCGCGCTCGCCGACGCCGGCCACCTGGCGGCGCTCGTGGAGGCTGCGGGCTTCACCGACGTGGAGACCGGGACCGTGACCGCGGTCTACGAGACTTCCTCGCCCGAGCACTGCACCCAGTGGCTACGCGACGTCGCACCACCGATCACCGCGCTGGTCGACGCCCAGTCGCCCGAGGTCCAGGAGCACGTCTGGGCCAAGGTGACCCAGGCGTGGGCGCCGTACATCACCACCCACGGCCATGTCCGCCTCGAGAATCAGGCGGTCTGGGTGACCGGGACCAAGTAAGACGCCGGTCTTAACCAAGCTGGGTGTCCTCACGGGCTGCCGCCACTGCCTACGCTCAACGACCGCCCACCGGGTCGGCGCCATCCTCAGGCACGTCCCCTCGGCCAGCAGATCGCCACCCGATACGCCTACTACATGTAGCGATGACCTGGCCACCAGCGAGGCCGCGCGGCCGGACGCGGCCAGCTCGCCCGCGATCCGAAGGAATGTTGTGCCGACAAGTATCCTTGGTATGGACGACCACGCCGTCAGGTCCAGCGCCAAGGAGCCGTCATGCCAGCCGTCAACGCCGACACCATGGTCCTGCCACGCATCCCAGACCCGGACCCGGTGGCGGCCGACCGTCCGGTCCTGTCGGTGACCACCGCGCCCAGCGGCCTCGAGGGCGAGGGCTTCCCCGTGCGCCGCGCCTTCGCCGGCGTCGACCTGGCCACCCTCGACCCGTTCGTGCACATGGACCAGATGGGCGAGGTCGACTACGCCCCAGGCGAGCCCAAGGGCACCCCCTGGCACCCCCACCGCGGCTTCGAGACCGTCACCTACATGATCGACGGGATCTTCCAGCACCAGGACTCCAACGGCGGCGGCGGCTTCATCACCGACGGCGACACGCAATGGATGACCGCGGGCGGAGGAGTTTTACACATCGAGGCACCGCCGGAGGAGGTCGTGCAGCGCGGCGGCCTGTTCCACGGCTTCCAGCTGTGGGTCAACCTGCCCGCCCGGCTGAAGATGACCCCGCCGCGCTACCAGGACATCCGCCGGGGTGCGGTGGCGCTGCTAAGCTCGCCGGACGGTGGCGCCCTGCTGCGCGTGATCGCGGGTGAGGTGGCGGGCTACGGGGGTCCGGGCATCACCTACACCCCGATCACGCTGCTGCACGCCACCCTCGCCCCAGGCGCCCAGCTCCGGCTGCCGTGGCGGGCCGACTTCAACGCCCTCGTCTACGTCCTCGCCGGGTCCGGCTCGGTCGGGACCGACCGGCGGCCCGTGCGCGTGGGCCAGCTCGCCACCTTCGGCTCTGGTGACGTCGTGACGATGCGCGCCGATGCCGGCCAGGAGGGCCGCAGCCCGCAGCTGGACGTGCTGATGCTGGGTGGCCTGCCGATCCGTGAGCCGGTCGCCGCGTACGGCCCGTTCGTGATGAACACCAGGCAGGAGCTCATCCAGGCATTCGAGGACTACCAGGCCGGGCGCCTCGGCACGATCCCGGCAGAGCCACGCCCCGGCCACGAGGTCCTGAAGACCACCACCGAACCGCGGTAGCGCCCCCGCTACCCGGCGCCCGCCGGTAGGTGCCGGACCGGGCGCCGTGCCCGCGACCCCACCGAGCATCGTCTGGCCGGCCGGCGGTGGCGCCCGGTCGTGGCCGCCGGCGCGATCATGGCGCACCGGCCGGTCAACCGCTGACAGGTTCCCCCAGCCGGGCGCTGGACTGTCGTATCGTGTCCCCATGGCCTCCCGCAAGCAGGTCCTGGACGTCGCCGGCCGGGAGCTGACCGTCACCAACCCGGACAAGGTGTTCTTCCCGCGCACCGGGCACACCAAGCTCGACCTGGTCCGCTATTACCTGGCCGTGGCCGAGGGGGCGCTGCGCGGGGTGGCGGGCCGGCCCATGGCCCTGAAGCGGTTCGTGAACGGGGCCGAGGGCGAGTTCTTCTTCCAGAAGCGGGCGCCCGACTCCAGGCCGGAGTGGGTCGAAACGGTCGAGTTGAGCTTCCCGTCCGGGAGGACCGCGCGTGAGGTGGTCGTCCGGGACGCCGCCCAGCTCGCCTGGGTGGTCAACCTCGGCTGCATCGACCTGAACCCCCACCCGGTGCGCGCCGACGACCTCGACCATCCCGACGAGCTCCGGGTCGACCTCGACCCGGTGCCCGGGGTGCCCTGGCCACAAATACTCGACGTGGCCCTGGTGACCCGGGAGGTGCTCGAGGACTTCGGCCTGGTGGGGTGGCCGAAGACGTCCGGCTCGCGCGGGTTCCACGTCTACTGCCGGATCGAGCGGCGCTGGACCTTCGGGGAGGCCCGCCGGGCCGCGATCGCCCTGGCCCGCGAGGTCGAGCGGCGGGCCCCCGACGTGGCCACCAGCAAGTGGTGGAAGGAGGAGCGCCACGGCGTCTTCCTCGACTACAACCAGAACGCCAAGGACCGGACGGTCGCCTCGGCGTACTCGGTCCGGCCCACCCCGGATGCCCGGGTGTCCACGCCGCTGCGGTGGGAGGAGGTGCCCGGCTGCCAGCCGGAGGCATTCACGATCGACACCGCACCCGAGCGGTTCGCCCAGGTGGGCGACCCCTCCGACGGGATCGACCAGGCCGTCGGCTCGCTGGAGCCCCTGCTCGAGCTGGCCGCGCAGCACGAGGCGGCCGGGTTCGCCGACGCCCCCTGGCCGCCCCACTTCGTCAAGCAGGCCAGCGAGCCCGACCGGGTGCAGCCCTCCAAGCGGCGCACGCCCGAGGACCGCCCCGCGCCGCAGGGCATCGTCCCGCCCCCGGCGCCGGGCAAGGCCAGCGGGCCGACGGGACGTCGCCGCACGACCATGCCGCTGATCGAGATCGCCCGGGCGGCCACCAGGGCCGAGGCGATGGCGGGGCTGGACCGGTGGCGGGCGCGGCACCCCGAGGCGTGGGCCTATCTGGCCCCGGCCGACGTGCTGGTGGACTCGATGCGCGGGCGCAGCAGCACCTGGACCCGGATCCGGCTGAACTTGCGCAACGTGCCGGAGGCCGAGCGCCCGGCACAGGAAGCGCTCGAGGTCGACTACGACCCCTGGCGGTAACCCGGCGTTGCTGCTGCCCTGCCGGTCAGGCGGAGGCCGGGATCGAGATGCCGACGCCGCCGCGGGTGCCGGCCCCGTAGCGCTGCTTCTCCCGCTCGAGGTCGAGCGGGCCGATGCGCTTGCGCGCGGCCAGGGCCTGGTCGTCGAGCAGGTCGGCCGGGACCACCCAGGCGACCTCGAACTCGAGGCCGTCGGGGTCCTTGGCGTACAGGCTCTTGGTGGTGCCGTGGTCGGACGCGCCCACCAGCGCGCCGGCCTGGCTGAGCCCGGCGGCGAGCCGCTCGAGCTCGGCCAGGGTGTCGACCTCCCAGGCCAGGTGGTACAGGCCGACGCTGGCCCGGCCGGCCTGGGACGGGCCGGCGCCGGCGCCGGTCTCGAACAGGCCGAGGTCGTGGTCGTTGGTCGACCCGGGCGCCTGCAGGAACGCGGCGCCCGGCATGGCCATCACCGGGCGGAAGCCGAGGACGTTGGTGTAGAAGGCGACGCTGCGCTCGACGTCGCCGACGTAGAGCACGGCGTGGTTGAGGCGGTGGATCGGCATGGCGGGTCTCCTTCGTGTTACCAGGGGCGTCGGGTCGGCCTGGGCTCGGCGCCGCGGTATCATCGCGTGTCTCCCGGCCTGGCAGTACCACGACAACCGGGCGTCGTGCAGGAGTAGAGGTCCAGCCGACCCGGCGGAGTAGAGGTCCAGCCGACCCGGCATGGTGACGATGGCACCTCTCGGAGGCTGCCGACCGAGGTGATCATCCGTGTCCTACGCCACAGCGATCCGCAACATCACCCTGCAGTTCGTCCGCAGCAAGAAGAACATCACCCTGCAGTTCGTCCGCAGCAAGAAGAACATCACCCTGCAGTTCGTCCGCAGCAAGAAGCAGGACTTCGACGCCAGGCGACCCTACTACCTGCGCCTGCAGCCGTGGAAGCCGGTGCCCGAGCGCGCCGTGCCTGCCGAGGGCGTGTGGTGCGTGCTGTGCCGCTGGCGCGGTGCCGCCTTCGAGGGGCACCCGCACAGCGAGTGGGGCATCTGCCCGCGCTGCGGGAGCGTCGGGCGCGACCGCATGCTGTACCTGTCGCTGATCCAGCGCGTGCCGCACCGGCGCCGCCTGCGCGTGATCGAGAACAGCCCCCGCCTGAACGAGAAGTACCGGCGGGCCATGCGCCGCCGCGCCGACTACATCACCAGCGACTACGACGAGCGGGCACACAAGGGCACGATCAAGCTCAACCTCGAGAAGATGGACCTGCCCGACGACTGGCTGGACATCCTGCTCACCGCCCACGTGCTCGAGCACGTGCCAGACACCGAAGCGGCCCTCAGCGAGATCTACCGCGTGCTGCGGCCCGGCGGGCACATGCTCCTGCAGGTCCCGCTCCACCAGGCCGTCACCGCCCCGCCGACCGAGCCGGAGTTCCACAAGGACCACACCCTGGTGTTCTGGCGCTTCGGGCTCGACCTGACCGAGCGGCTGCGCTCGCACGGGTTCGTCACCGAGCTGCTGGTGACCGAGGAGCTGGCCCGGCGGGTGGCCGCCCGCGACGTGGACTGGGGCGGCCCGCTGTTCCCCGAGGTCGACGCGACCGCACTGGTCCTGCACGCCGACCCGGCCGACCTCACCGTGGTCGCCAGCGACGCGCTCGCCGAGCGGGCCTGGCTGCAGCCCTGCTACATGTTCGCCGTCTGGCACTGCGTGAAGCCGCGCTGACCGGCGGGCAGCCCGCGCCGGACGTGTCAGCGGTCGTCCTGCGGCATCCGGACGATGCCGCCGCACTGGTGCGGCACGGGCAGACGTCTGGAGGGGAGTCACCAGCCGGCCGAGGCCAGCGCGGCCGCGACCACCTGCTGGGCCTCGTCGAGGATGCGCTGGAGGTGCTGCTCGCCGACGAAGCTCTCGGCGTAGATCTTGTAGACGTCCTCGGTGCCCGACGGCCGGGCCGCGAACCAGCCGTGCTCGGTGACGACCTTCACCCCCCCGATCGGGGCACCACCCGCGGGCGCCGAGGTGAGCACGGCCACGATCGCCTCGCCGGCCACGTCGGTCGCCTTGACGTGCTCGGGCGACAGCCGCTTGAGCACGGCCTTCTGCTCGGGGGTGGCCGGCGCGTCCACCCGCTTGTAGGCCGGGTTGCCGAACCTGGCGGTCAGCTCCTGGTACAGCTCGCCGGGGTCGCGGCCCCGGCGGGCGGTCATCTCGGCCGCGAGCAGGCAGCAGATGAGCCCGTCCTTGTCGGTCGACCAGGCGGAGCCGTCGCTGCGCAGGAACGACGCGCCGGCGCTCTCCTCCCCGCCGAAGCCGATCGACCCGTCGAGCAGCCCCTCCACGAACCACTTGAAGCCGACCGGCACCTCCACCAGCTCCCGGCCGAGGTCCTCAGCGACCCGGTCGATCATGCTGCTCGACACCAGCGTCTTGCCCACGGCGGTGGACGGGGGCCAGCCCCGCTCCCCACCGAACAGGTAGGCGACCATCGCGCTCAGGTAGTGGTTGGGGTTGAGCAGGCCGGCGCCGCGGGTGACGACCCCGTGCCGGTCGGCGTCGGGGTCGTTGGCGAAGGCCACGTCGAAGCGGTCCTTCAGGCCGAGCAGCCCGGCCATGGCGTAGCTGGACGACGGGTCCATGCGCAGCTTGCCGTCCCAGTCGGCCGACATGAACCGGAACGTCGGGTCGGCCTGGTCGTTGGTGACGGTGAGGTCGAGGCCGTACCGCTCGCCGATGGCGGCCCAGTAGTCGAGGCTGGCGCCACCGAGCGGGTCGACGCCGAGCCTGAGCCCGGACCGGCGGATCGCCGCCATGTCGACCACCGCGGGCAGGTCGCCGACGTAGGAGGCCACGTAGTCGTGGCGGTGCAGCGTGGCGGCGGCCCGCGCGTACGGGACCCGCGCCACGCGGTCCGGCTCGGCCAGCAGCGCGTTGGCCCGGTCCTGGATCCAGCCGGTGACGTCGGTGTCGGCCGGCCCGCCGTTGGGGGGGTTGTACTTGAAGCCGCCGTCCTCGGGCGGGTTGTGCGAGGGGGTCACCACGATGCCGTCGGCCAGGTGCTCGCCGTGGTCCCGGTTCCAGGTGAGGATCGCGTGCGAGATCGCCGGGGTGGGCGTGTACCCCTCGGCGCTGTCGACCATGACCTCGACCTCGTTGGCGGCAAGCACCTCGACGGCGGTGTGGAAGGCGGGCTCGGACAGCCCGTGGGTGTCCCGGCCGAGGAACAGCGGCCCGTCGATGCCCCGCCCGGCCCGGTAGCGGCAGATGGCCTCCGTCATGGCCACGATGTGGGCCTCGTTGAACGAGCCCGCCAAGGCCGAGCCGCGGTGCCCGGAGGTGCCGAAGGCCACCTGCTGGGCCGGGTCCGACGGATCGGGCCGCTCCTCGTAGTAGGCCCGGACCAGCCGGTCGACGTCGACCAGCATCGACGGCTCGGCCGGCCTGCCGGCGCGCTCGCTCACGGTCACGGTCGCTCACCCCACTCCCTGCTCGATCCGCGGCCCGGATCCCGTGCCGGCCCCTGGTCGGACGCGGCCCGACGACCTTGCCATCGATCGGGCAAGCCCGCCAGGAACCGTCGGGGTGCTCCTCGAGACCGACAGCGTTCTTGGGATTCTCGCCGCCGCTGCTCTGTCAAGAGCTTCCGGCTGGCGGGGACCTGCGGGATAATCGGCGCACCACACAGGCGACCCGCCAGGGAGGACCCCATGCCCGTCGCTACTCCTGAGGTCTACGCCGAGATGCTCGACCGGGCCAAGGCCGGGGGGTTCGCCTACCCCGGGATCAACGTGACCTCCTCGGAGACGCTCAACGCCGCCCTGCGCGGCTTCGCCGAGGCAGGGAGCGACGGCCTCGTGCAGGTCTCCACCGGCGGGGCCGAGTTCCTGTCCGGCCAGAAGGTCAAGGACATGGTGGCCGGCGCAACCGCCCTGGCCGAGTTCGCCCACGTCGTGGCGGCCAGGTACCCGGTGTACGTCGCCCTGCACACCGACCACTGCCCGAAGGACAAGCTCGACGGCTACATGAGGGCGCTGCTCAAGCTCTCCAAGGAGCGGGTGGCGGCCGGCGGTGAGCCGCTGTTCCAGTCCCACATGTGGGACGGCTCGGCCGTGCCGCTGGAGGAGAACCTCCGCATCGCCAAGGAGCTGCTGGCCGAGAGCGCCGCTGCGCGGGTGGTCATGGAGCTGGAGATCGGCGTGGTCGGCGGCGAAGAGGACGGCGTGGTCGGTGCGATCGACGAGAAGCTCTACTCCACCCCGGAGGACGCGCTGGCCGTGGCCGAGGCGCTCGGGGTCGGCGAGCGCGGCCGCTACCTGCTGGCCGCGACCTTTGGCAACGTCCACGGCGTCTACAAGCCGGGCAACGTCAAGCTGCGCCCCGGCATCCTGGACGAGATCCAGCGGGCCGTGGGCGCCCGCGTGGGCCGGGGGCGACCGTTCGACCTGGTGTTCCACGGCGGCTCGGGGTCGCTGCTCGAGGAGATCCGCGAGGCGATCGGCTACGGGGTGGTGAAGATGAACGTTGACACCGACACCCAGTACGCCTTCACCCGGCCGATCGCCGACCACATGTTCACCAACTACGATGGGGTGCTGAAAGTCGACGGCGAGGTCGGCGACAAGAAGAGCTACGACCCGCGCAACTACATGAAGAAGGCCGAGGGGTCGATGGCAGCCCGGGTCGTGCGGGCCTGCGAGGACCTCATGTCCGCCGGCACCTCGCTCGCCGGCTGACCTTGGGAGGCCGGGAGGGCCCATGCCCGCTGAGACGACCACGCTCATCGAGCGGATCCGGGCCTCGGTCGTCGGTGACGACCAGGTGATGGACGGGCCGTACGGCCCCCGGCGGGTGACCTACGCCGACTACACCGCGTCCGGGCGCGCGCTCGGCTTCATCGAGGACTTCATCCGCTCCGAGGTCCTGCCCCGCTACGCCAACACCCACACCGAGAGCTCGGGGACGGGGCTGCAGACGACCCGGCTGCGGGAGGACGCCCGCCGGGTCATCCACGACGCCGTGGGCGGCGACGACCAGACGGTGGTGCTGTTCTGCGGGTCGGGCTCCACCGGCGCCATCGACAAGCTCATCGGCATCCTCAACCTGCGCATCCCCGCCGACCTGGACGACCGCTACGACCTCTCGTCCCGGATCCCGGCCGCCGAGCGGCCGGTGGTGTTCATCGGGCCGTTCGAGCACCACTCCAACGAGCTGCCCTGGCGGGAATCCATCGCCGAGGTGGTGGTGATCCCCGAGGACGCCGACGGTCACATCGACACGGCCCGGCTCGAGGCCGAGCTGCGCCGCCACGCCGACCGGCCGCTCAGGATCGGCAGCTTCTCCGCCGCCTCCAACGTGACCGGCATCGTCTCCGACACGCGCACGATCGCCGCGCTGCTCCACGCGCACGGGGCGCTGTCGTTCTGGGACTTCGCCGCGGCCGGGCCCTACGTCGAGATCGACATGGGCTCCCCGGACGCCGGGCCGGCCTACCTGGATGCGATCTTCCTGTCGCCCCACAAGCTCATCGGCGGGCCGGGCACGCCCGGCGTGCTCGCCGCCCGCCGGGAGCTGTTCCGCAACCGGGTCCCGACCGTGCCCGGCGGCGGCACGGTCGCCTACGTCAACCCCACCGAGCACCGCTACCTCGACGACCCGGTGCAGCGGGAGGAGGGCGGCACCCCGGACATCGTCGGGGCGATCCGGGCGGGCCTGGTGTTCCAGCTCAAGCAGGCGGTCGGGGCCGAGACGATCCGGCTGCGGGAGGAGTCGTTCATCCGCCGGGCCATCGCCTCCTGGCAGGCCAATCCCAACATCGAGCTGCTCGGCAACGTGCGCGCCGAGCGGCTGTCCATCGTGTCGTTCGTGGTCCGCCACGGCCCGGCCTACCTCCACCACAACTTCGTGGTCGCGCTGCTCAACGACCTGTTCGGCATCCAGTCCCGGGGCGGCTGCTCGTGCGCCGGGCCCTACGGCCACCGCCTGCTCGGCATCGACATCGACCGGTCGCACGAGTTCGAGCGTGAGATCGCCCGCGGCTGCGAGGGCATCAAGCCGGGCTGGGTGCGGGTCAACTTCAACTACTTCATCTCCGAGGTCGTGTTCGCCTACCTGCTCGACGCCGTCCACCTGGTGGCCGACCAGGGCTGGAAGCTGCTGCCCGAGTACGCCTTCGACCCCGCCACCGCCCTGTGGCGCCACCGCCGCGGGCTGGTCGAGCCGCCGCTGCGCCTCCACGACCTCGGCTACGACGACGACGGCCGGCTCCGCTACGAGGTCCCCTGCGAGCGCGCCCCGGAGCGCGCCCTCGCCGGCTACCTGGAGGAGGCCCGGCGGGTGTTCCGCTCCGGGGCGCCGGGCCACAACGGCCCGGCCAGGCCACCGGCGGCATCACCCGTGTCAGCCGACTTCGAGGCGCTGCGCTGGTTCGAGCTGCCCGCCGAGTGCCTGGCCGACCCGCTCCCCCATCGGGCGCACGGCGGCTAGCGGCCGACCGTGCCGGTCGGCCGCCCCCGCTCGCCGCGAGGGCGGCCTGCGACCCGGAGGACCCGCGGCACCGGGTGGTTACACGAGGTCGTCCCGCTCGTAGCGCCGCTCCTCGATGATCGGACGCTCCTCCACGATGGTGTCGGGCCCGCCCAGGGTCCGGCGCCGGCGGTAGCGCGAGTTGCTCGACAGGAACAGCGTCAGGACGAGCCCGGCCGAGCCCGCCAGCATCAGGATGACGCCGACGGCGTTGAGGTCGAACCCGGACGTGTCCACGTTGACCGCGAATGTGAGGATCGCACCGGTCACGATCAGGAAGATACTTGCTCCGAGGCTCATGCCTGCTCCTTTTCGCACGGATGAACGCTCTGCTTTGGGTGACTACCCACCGCCCGTGCCGGGGAAACGCGGACCGGCCGGGCAGCCTCGCCGGCCGGGCGCTTCCACCGGGACGTGCGGAACGCGGCAATTTGACACCTCCGGGCTGAACCGGCACGTTGGTCGGCCTTGGAGGCCGGTCCGGGAGGGGGACCGAGATGGGAGCCTGGCGCCCGCGGCAGCACGCCGCGAGGGGGCGTGCGCGGTGATCGGCGCGGCGTTCCCCGAGGTGCTGGCGGCCGCTGCCGGCGGGGACGAGCGCGCGTTCACCAGGCTCTGGCTCGACCTGCAGCCTCCCCTGCTCCGCTACCTGCGGGTGCTGGCACCGGCCGTGGCCGAGGACATGGCCGCCGAGACCTGGCTCGAGGTGGTCCGCGGCCTGGCCCGGTTCACCGGCGACGAACTGCGCTTCCGCTCCTGGATCTTCCTGATCGCCCGCCACCGCACCATCGACTGGCGCCGCCGCACGGCCCGCCAGGCGACCGAGCCGGTACCCGTGGACGCCCTCGCCCACCTGGAGGCGCCCGACGACCCGGCCGCTGCCGCCCTGGACGCCATCTCCGGCCGCTCCGCCCTGGCGCTGATCGCCACCCTGAGCGAGGACCAGGCCGAGGTGGTCACGTTACGGGTGGTGGCCGGGCTGGACGTTGCCCACGTGGCCGAGATCGTGGGCAAGCCACCAGGCACGGTGCGGGTGCTCGCCCATCGCGGCCTGCGCCGGCTGGCCGAGCGGCTGGGCGAGGGTGCCCGGTCGGGAATGGCGGTGTGACGCCGTGGCCGACGACGACGCTCGCCAGGTACCCTCCGCCTCCGCCCCGGAGCCTGACGTGCCCGAGACCCGCCAGCCGAACCAGCCCGCCGCAGCCGGGACCGGGCAAGGCCAGGCCCACACGGCGGAGCTGGTGGTCCTGCTCGACCCGGACGGCCGGCCCATCGGCGAGGCCGACAAGGCGACCGTGCATGGCACGTCGACACCGCTGCACCTGGCGTTCTCGTGCTATGCGTTCGACCGGCAGGGGCGGCTCCTGGTCACGCGACGGTCCGCTGCGAAGCGGACCTTTCCGGGGGTGTGGACCAACACCTGCTGCGGCCATCCCGCGCCGGGCGAGCCGGTCGCCCACGCGGTGCGGCGCCGGCTGCACGACGAGCTCGGCCTCGACCCGTCCGACCTGCGCCTGGCGTTGGCCGACTTCGCCTACCGGGCCAGCGCCAACGGCGTGGAGGAGCACGAACGCTGCCCAGTGTACCTGTGCCGGGTGGCTGCCGAGCCGATGGCCGACCCGAGCGAGGTCGACCGCTGGCACTGGCGGCCTTGGCCCGACTTTCTCGACGAAGCGGTCAGCGAGGGCGGCGGGCTGTCCCCGTGGTCGCGGCTGCAGGCGACCCAGCTCGACGCCGGCGGCCACGTGGCCCGGTTCCTGCGGGACACCCGGCCGGCCTGACCCCACCCGCACCCGCACCCCCGGGAAGGTCCGCTTCGCAGCGGACCGCCGCGTGACCTGCTGCTCCGCACCTGCGTGACCCGGCACACCCGCGTCCACGGGCACGCGTGCCTGTGCCGGCGGACAAGTTCGGCCAGAAGGGTCTGGAGGGGACTTGTGCGCACGGGCTGCGCGGGTGCACGATCTCAGTGCGTACCAGGCTCGGCCCCCCCGGCCTGGTACCGGGCGGCCGGCCGGGTGCGACCCGGCCGGCCAGCCTCACCTGGTGCCCCAGCCCCTAGAGGGTCGGTTGGGTATCCCGATCGGGCTGATTGCGCTTCTGCCGGCACGGAAGACGCGCAGGTCATGACCACACCCGCTTGTTCGCAAGTCGGACAATCGCTGATACACGACCGGCTCTAGGGCGCCCGAGGTGCCGCCGCCCGCAGGGCCGACTCGTTGATGTAGGCCTTGTCGTCGAGGAAGGCACGCCGCCACAGGAAGTACTCGGAGCGGGGCCGGTCGTCGGTGATCTCGGGACCGGGGCCGGTGAACGCGGCCACGTCGTCGTCGCTGAGCCAGTCGGCCTCGCGGACGGCCTGGACCCAGCCGGCCGCGTCGGTGCGCGGGAAGTCGGGGACGTCAGACAGGTCGCGCAGGCCCGACCTCGAGCCGAGGACCCGGGCCACGTCGGCGTCGGCGAGCTCCATGGGCGCATCCGAGCCAAGCATGTAGATCCCGTGGCGGCCAGGCGAGAGCAGTACCCGGGTGTGCGTGAAGGCCCGGTCGACGGTGCGCAGGTGCGCCTTGAAGTCGTCGAGGGGCAGCGCGTAGGGGATCCAGAGCAGGAACACCCCGCCCGGGTTCAGGCGCGCCTTGCCCTCGGTCAGGAACTCCCGGGTGTAGAGGACCACCGACCCGGCGCTCTCGACCGGCGGGGCCGGGTCGACCGCGATCATGTCGTAGCGCTTGCTCGACAGGCGGACGTAGTTGCGGCCGTCGCTGATGATCACCCGCCCCTGGGGATGGCGCAGGTAGCGGTCGGCGTCGGGGAAGTACACCGGCATGCGGCTGGGCACGGTGGGCGACAGCTCCACCGCGTCGGTGCGCAGCCCGAGCTCGAGCCCGGAGCGGTAGGTGCCGCCCATCCCGAAACAGATCACCAGGAAGTCGCGTGCCTGGGGCCGCAGCGCCTTGGGCAGGTAGGCCATCAGCTTGGTGTCGACGGTGAGCGAGGTCATACCCACGCCCCCGACCAGCAGCCGCCGGCTGTAGCGGCCCTGGCCGGCGGCGGTGTCGACGGTGGCCAGCTCATCCTCGGCGTGGGTGATGGCATCGCCGGTGGCTCGCAGCTTGTTCTCGGTCAAGGTCCGGGTGACCGGCAGGTCCAGCGCGGAGGCGACCAGCGCCTGCACGGCCACGCCCACCAGCCCGGCCCCGACCAGGCGGGCGGCAAGCACCCGCCAGGCCGGCTCGGTGACCACCAGGGCGGCACCGACCACGAGGTTGACGGCGCCGAGCAGGAGCACCGACGCGTTCGTGCCGATGCTGCCGGCGAGCAGGAAGGCGGCGCTGAACGAGCCGAGGATGGAGCCGGCCGTGTTGGCCGCGTAGAGCAGCCCGACGCTGCCGCCTGCCTCGTCGGTGGAGCGGGTGACCAGGCGGCCGGCGAGCGGGAACCCGTAGCCCATCAGGAACGTGGCGGGCAGCAGCACCACCACCGCCTCCAGCACGAACGGGGTGTCGCCGGCCGCGCCGCTGCCGATCGCGACGGTGGCCAGGGCGACCAGCCCGACCCCGCCCAGGCAGAGCCCGAGCGTGCCGGCCCGGTCGGGCCGGTACCGGTGCCGGGACCGCCGCCGGTAGCGGTACACCGCGCTGCCCAGCGCGATCCCGAGCAGGTAGACGGCGAGGATGGTCGAGAAGATGTAGATGTTGGAGCCGGTGCCTTCGGCCAGCATGCGGGTCCACAGCACCTCGAGGCCGAGGGCGACGAAGCCGGACACGAAGGTCGCGCCGAGCACGATCCGCCGGCGCCGCACGAGGGGCGCGTCGCCGGCCGGCACGGCGCGGTCGGACCGGGCCGGCCAGGGCTTCTCCCTCCGCGCGAGCAGCAGCGCCCCGAGCCCGGCCAGGACGTTCAGCCCGACCGCGGCGTAGCTGGTGAGCCGGAGCCCGAGGAACTCGATCAGCACGAAGCCGGCCAGCAGCGTGCCGGCCATGGCGCCGACCGTGTTGGCCGCGTACAGCTCGCCGATCCGGGCTCCGGTCTCGTCCAGGGTGCGGACCAGGTGGCGGGTGAGCACCGGCAGGGTCATGCCCATCAGGAAGGTGGCCGGTGCCACGGCCGCGAACGCCAGCGCGAAGCGGACCATGGCGAGGGCGGCGGGCGCCTCCACGAGCTGCCCGTACAGGCCCCGGTAGGCGTCGCCCAGGCGGCCGAACACGAACGGCAGGACCAGGCCGAACGCTGCCACCCCGAGCTCGAGGGCACCGTACAGCCGCAGCGGCCGGTTGACCCGGTCGGCCAGCCGGCCGCCGGCCAGGCTGCCCAGCCCCAGGCACGCCAGGAATGCGGTGACGATGGTGGCCACGGCCTGGGTGGTGTTGCCGAACACGAGCACCAGCTCGCGCGACCACACCACCTGGTAGATCAGGCCGGCCGCGCCCGAGGCGACGAACAGGGCGAGGATCGGCCGGCGCAGGGGCGTGGCGGTGGGGCTCGGGGGGCGTGCGGGGGCGGTCTGGACGGCCACGACGGCTCCTCGTCGGTGCTGGGACTCGGCGGGCGAAGGCTCGCAGATCGAGGCCGAATCGGGCAACCGCTGCGGCCAGCGACCTGCTGTTCGCCGAGGCCGCTTACCGAGGCGTCGTGCTGGCCGTGGTGGTGTCGATGGCGACCCCCTGCCGATGGCGCGGGTCACAGGCATGCGCTCGGCGATGTCGGCCAGCCGGGCGCGGCCGGATGACGTTCTGGTGACGGTCCGGACACGGGGGAACCAGCCAGGTGGCTGGCGGCCGGCCGGATCGGGCATGCTTGGGCGGTGATCGAGTCCCCGCTCTCCCCCGTCCACGCCCTGGCCGCCGCCGCAGCCGGCCAGGAGCTCACCGGCCTCGCCGGCTGGGTCGTCGACGTGGTCGGCTCCCTTGGCGCCTTCGGCGTGGCGGTGCTGGTCGCGCTCGAGAACCTGTTCCCGCCCATCCCGAGCGAGCTGGTGCTGCCGCTCGCCGGCTACCTGGCAAGCACGGGCCGCATGGGGCTGGTGGTCGCCATCCTCGCCGCCACCGCCGGGTCGGTGGCCGGCGCGCTGGTGCTCTACTGGGCCGGCGCGGCGCTCGGGCGGGCGCGGCTGGTGCGCATCATCGACCGCGTCCCCCTGGTCGACGTGGCGGACCTGGAGCGGTCCGAGGCCTGGTTCGACCGCTACGGCGGCACGGCGGTCCTGGTCGGCCGGCTGATCCCCGCGGTGCGCAGCCTCATCTCGATCCCCGCGGGCCTGCGGCGGATGCCGCTGGGCCGGTTCACCCTCTACACCACGATCGGCAGCGGGGTCTACAACGTCGTGCTCATCAGCCTCGGGTACACGCTCGGGGAGCGCTGGGAGACCGTCGGACGGTACAGCGACTATGTCAACTACACGGTCTACGCGGCGATCGTGCTCACCGTGGTGGTGTTCGTGGGGCGTCGGCTGTGGCTGCGGCGTCGCCAGGCGCAAGGCTCCACGCCGACCCGCTGACGTCGCGACTCGGACCGTGCCCGCCTCCGGGTCGCGATCGGCGCCGCCGACGGCTCCCGGCCACCGCCGGTCAGAAGGTCACCTCGAGACGTTCGAGCCCACGGACGATGTAGGCTGGCCGCCAGGCCGGCTCGGCGGCCAGCTCCAGGCCGGGCAGGCGGCGGAGCAGGGTCGCGAACGAGACCTCCAGCTCGAGCCGGGCCAGGGGCGCGCCCAGGCAGAAGTGGGTGCCGGCCCCGAACGACAGGTGGGGGTTGGGCTCTCGGGCGACGTCGAGGGCGTCCGGCTGCGGGAACACGTCCGGGTCGCGGTTGGCCGAGCCGAACAGCAGGCCCAGCTCGGCCCCTTTCGGTACCTGCACGCCGTGGATGTCGACGTCCTCGAGGACCCAGCGCTCGAACATCTGCAACGGCGTGTCGTAGCGCATCAGCTCCTCGACCGCCCGGGGTACCAGCGAGGGGTCGGCGCGGGCCCGCGCGAGCTGGCCCGGGTTGCGGAACAGGGCCCACCAGCCGTTGCCGGTGACGTTGACGGTGGCCTCGTGCCCGGCGTTCAGCAGCAGGACGCACGTGCCGACCAGCTCACCCTCGGTGAGCCGGTCACCCTCGTCGGCGACCCGGATGAGGGCGGAGACGAGGTCGTCGGCCGGCCGCGCGCGCCGCTCGCGGACCAGCGCCAGGAGGTACTCGGAGAACTCGACGCTGGCCTGCACCGCGAGCCGGGCAGCCTCGTCGGTCGGGTTCAGCTCGTACATGCCGCAGATGCCGGCTGACCACGGCCGCAGCAGGTGCCGGTCGGCCGCTGGCACGCCCAGCATCTCGGCGATGACCGTCACCGACAGCGGCTCGGCGACCGCGGCCACCAGGTCGGCGCTGCCCGCCCCGGCCAGCTGGTCGACCAGGCCGTCCATGACCGCCTGGACGCGGCCGCGGAGCCGCTCGACCATCGGCGGGGTGAACGCCTTGGAGACCAGCCTGCGCAGGCGGGTGTGGTCGGGCGGCTCGCGGTCCAGCATGCCGTTGCGGATCAGCTCCCAGAACGGCGCGTGCCACTCGGGCTCCTCGGGCCGGCCCATCTCGGCGTGGGTGGCGACGTGGAGGTAGGTGCGGGCGAAGCGGCGGTCCCGCAGCAGCGCGTTCACGTCGGCGTAGCGGGCCACGAGCCAGTGGTCGGTGGCCTCGTCGTAGTGGATCGGGCCGCGTTCCCGCAGCTCGCCGTAGACCGGGTAGGGGTCGGCCACGAACCCGAGGTCCCACGGGGCGAACCCCAACGCCCCCGGGGTCGTGCTCATGCGACCTCCTCGTGTGCCGGGCGCCCGCCCGTCGCGGGCGGGCTCCAGTATGCGCCGGGCGGGAGTGTGCCCGGGTGCGGGTTGGCCTAGGCTCCTGGTCATGCAACCCAACCAGCTCGGCGGCCTGCAGGGCCGGGTCGAGGACCCGCCCCTGGTCACCGGGACGGCCCGGTACACCGACGACCTGGCGGCGCCAGGGGCGCTGCACGCCGCCTTCGTGCGCTCGGTCGTGGCCCACGCCCTGGTCACCGGCATCGACACCGGAGAGGCCGCCGCGATGCCCGGGGTTGCCGGCGTGTTCACCGCCGCCGACCTCGGGCTGCCGCCGCTGCCGCCGGACGGCGTGCCGGACGCCTTCGCCCGGCCCGTCCTGGCCGCCGAGCGGGTGCGGTTCCTTGGCGAGGCGGTGGCGGTGGTGGTGGCCGACTCGCGGACCGCCGCGGTCGACGCGGTGGAGCTGGTCGGCGTCGACTACGAGCCGCTCGAGACGGTGACCGACCCGCTGCGCGCGCTCGCCCCGGGCGCGCCGGTGCTGTTCGCCGGGCACGGCGGCAACCTGGTGGTCGAGCAGCCCTGGCGGGGACCCCCGGCCGAGCTGGACCGGGCCGAGGTGGTGGTGCGGGCCCGGCTGGTGAACCAGCGGGTGGCGGCCGTGACGATGGAGCCTGGCGCCGGCCTGGCCGTGCCCGACCCGGAGACCGGGGGACTCACCCTGTGGACGCCCTGCCAGGCGCCGTTCCTGGTCCGCGAGGCGGTCGCGGCCGCCCTCGGGCTCGACGAGGACCTGGTCCGTGTGGTCGCCCCCGCGGTCGGGGGCGGGTTCGGGGCCCGCATCGACGCCTCGCCCGAGCAGGTCGTGATCGCCGCGCTCGCCCTGCGGCTGGGTCGACCAGTTCGCTACGCCGAGAGCCGCTCCGAGACGATGCTGGCCATGACCCACGGCCGCGCCCAGGTCCAGGAGGTGGCGCTCGGCGCGGCCGCCGACGGCAGGCTCACCGGCCTCAAGGTCCGGGTGGTGGCCGACTGCGGCGCCTACCCGATCGCCACCTACCTGCCCATGCTGACCCGGCGGATGGCCTCGGGCGTGTACCGGATCCCCCGGATCGAGTTCGATGTGGCCTGTGTGGTCACCAACACCACCCCGGTCGCAGCCTACCGGGGCGCCGGCCGGCCCGAGGCGACCGCCCTGATCGAGCGGGCGGTCGACCTGCTCGCCGCCGAGCTGCGGCTCGACCCGGCCGAGCTGCGCCGGCGCAACCTGATCCCGGCCGACGCCTTCCCCTACCGGACCGCGTCCGGGGCCAGCTACGACTCGGGCGACTACGCGGGCGCGCTGCGGCGCGTGCTCGAGGCGGCCGGCTACGAGGACCTGCGGGCCGAGCAGGCTGCGCGACGCCGGCGGGATGACCGCAGGCAGCTCGGCATCGGCCTCTGCGTCTACGTGGAGATGACCGGCTGGCAGTCCGAGGTGGGCGTCTGCAAGGTGGGCGCCGACGGCCGGGTCACGGTCCTCACCGGCACCTCGCCACACGGGCAGGGGCACGAGACCGCCTGGGCCCAGATCGTGGCCGGCACCCTCGGCGTGCCCCGGGAGGCGGTCCAGGTCGTCCACTCCGACACCGGCCGGGTCCCGAGGGGCAACGGGACCATGGGCTCGCGCTCCCTCCAGATCGGTGGCAGCGCGGTGCTCCAGGCCGGCCAGCAGGTCCTGGCCAAAGCCAGGGAGCTGGCCGCTCACCTGCTGGAGGCCCCGGTCGAGGACGTGGCCGTGTTCGAGGGCGAGGGGCTCGGGGTGGCGGGCGCGCCAGAGACCGCCCTGTCCTGGGCCCTGCTGGCCGAGGCGGCTGCCGACCCGGGCCGGCTGCCGCCCGGCATCGAGCCCGGGCTGGCCGCCGAGGTCGACTTCAAGCAGGCCGGCAACACCTTCCCGTTCGGCGCCCACCTGGCCGTGGTGGAGGTCGACATCGAGACCGGCCATGCCCGGCTGGTCCGCCACGTCGCCGTGGACGACTGTGGGCGCATCCTCAACCCGATGCTGGTGGAGGGCCAGGTCCACGGCGGCATCGCCCAAGGGGTGGCCCAGGCGCTGTTCGAGGAGGTCCGCTACGACGAGGAGGGCAACTGCGTGACCGGCACGCTGGCCTCCTACGCGATACCGAGCGCGATGGAGCTGCCCAGCTTCGAGACCCTGCACACCGAGACCCCGACGCCCCTGAACCCGCTCGGCGCCAAGGGCGTCGGGGAGTCCGGCACGGTCGGGTCCACGCCGGCGGTGCAGAACGCGGTCGTCGACGCCCTCGCCCACCTCGGCGTGGCCCACGTCGACATGCCGCTCACGCCCGAGCGGGTCTGGCGCGCCATCCGGACCGCCAGGAGCGGCTGATCAGGCGACGCGGGCCAGGGCCCGCTTGCCGGCCTCCTCGACCAGGACGTCGAACAGCCCCTGCTGGGCCGGGTCGGTCGCGGCGCTGACCTCCGGATGCCACTGCACGGCGACCAGCCAGCCGCTGCTCAGCTCGATCCCCTCGATGACGCCGTCCTCGGTCCACGCGGTGGCGTGCAGCCCGGCGCCGAGCCGGTCGACCGCCTGGTGGTGGCGGGCGACGGCGCGGACCGTGGTGGCGCCCAGGGCGGCGGCCAGGCGCGTGCCCGGCTGCACACGGACCTCGTGGATCACCGGGTCGCCCCCGGCCGGCTCGCCGTGGGAGACCAGCCCGGGCAGGTCGAGCAGGTGCTGGTGGAGCGTGCCGCCGAGGGCGACGTTGACCCCCTGCAGGCCCCGGCAGATCCCGAGCAGGGGCAGGTCGAGGCGGCGGCAGGCCCGGACCAGGCTCAGCTCGAGGTCGTCGCGCTCGGGCTGCACGTCGAACTCGGCCGGGTGAGCCTGGGCGCCGTAGCTGCCCGCCTGGAGGTCGCCGCCGCCGGTCAGCAGCACGCCGTCGAACGGGGCGAGCACTTCCTCGGCCGGCGCCGGCTCGGGCGCCGGGAGCAGGGCCGGCCGGGCGCCCGCGCGGCGGAGGGCGTCCACGTACGTCTCGGCGACCGCGAACCCGCCCGGCCGCCATCCCCGTACCGCGCCCGCTTGGACGTGGGCGGTGGGAACGGCGATCAGCGGGGTGGTCATCGGACGTCCTTTCCTCTCCTCGTTCCGGCAACGACGACGGCAGCACAAGCAGCCTAATGCGACCTGCTATGACACCGAGCGACCCAGCCTCGCCGGTGATACCAGCGTCAGGGCCTGCGGTCCCTGGGCGTCGGCGCCGAGGGCAGCCCATGCCGGGTCGAGGTGCAGTGTAGGGAAGCGAGCCGCGGATACCAAGAACCGCTAGATCCCGACGTACGCGAGGATCAGCGCATGCCCGGACAGGCTCGGACAAGGCGGCCGGCGCAACCGGCTGCCGCCGCCCGCAGACCATACCTCTCCTAGTCACACCAGGCTATGCACAGGAGTTGTCCACAGTTGTGGACAACTCCTGGCCGGCTGGGACCGCCGGGCGGACCGGGCATGGAAGCCTGGCCGCGGGTGCGGTACCATCGAACGCACGTTCGAGAGCCGACCCGGGCAAGGACGTACCGAGATGTCCGAGGATGCCGACCACGAGGTCATCGACAGTCCCCAGGCGCTGTTCCGGCATCTGTACGAGGCGCACCACCTCCAGGAGGCCCGTGACCTCGACCCGTACACGGCGCCGTTGCAGTTCTGGATCCGCAGGCACAACGAGCTCGAGCGGGCCGCCCGGCTCGGCGCGCGCGGCCGGGACGGCGAGGACGAGGCTGCCGGCACCCACGGCCCGCCGGTGGCTGTCGAGCGGCGGGCACAGCCGCCCGACCAGCGGCGGCCACAGCCGCCCGACCAGCGGCGGCCACAGCCGCCCGACCAGCGGCGGCCACAAGCACCCGAGCAGCGGCGGGCACAACCACCCGACCAGCGGCGGGGACCGCCGCAGGGGGACCGGCAGGCGCGGAACGGCGCAGAGGGGTTCGAGGACCCGCTGGTGGAGGCGCTGGTGATGGCGCTCGTCGGGCGTGGCCACGACGAGCGGCGGGTGCGCGGCTTCGTGCGGTCGTACGTCACCCCGGACGGCGCCCAGACCGGCGCGGCGGGCGTGCGGGCCTGGTTCGTCGGGCCGGTCCTGGACGCCATCGCCGAGCGGCTGTCGGCCGGGCCGGCCGCCCGGGCCGGCCCGGCCACCCGCCCCGGGACGGGTGGCCGATCACCGGCCCCGGACGACGACGTGATGGCCATCGCCGACCTGCTGCAGGGGCGCCGGGGCGACGGGCCGGGCCGCGACAGCCGGCCGGGCCGGGCACCCCGCCCGGACGACGACGTGATGGCCATCGCCGACGTCCTCCAGCGCCGCCGCACCGGCCACGGCAGCACCTGACCGCCGCGCAGGAGGGCGGGAGGCGCGAGGTGCAGAAGGGCTTGCAGGTGCCTGCTCAGGCCGTGAACACGGCTCGGGCAGCCCGGTCCGCGGCGGGGCGGATCTCGTGAGCGACTCGTTGGCGCCGCCGTGCACGGTGGTGCTCCGCCTCGCCTGCGGGAAGGAGGAGTGTCCATGGCTCGTGTGCTGGGTCAGGAGGAGGAGAACCTCCAGGCGGCCCTCGCCTACGCCGAGCGTGGCATCCCGGTCCTGCCACTGCACCACCCGGTGGTCCGCCCGCCGGTCGCCCCCGGAGCACGTGCGCCGGTCGCCTGCTCGTGCGGGAACCCGGCCTGCCGGTCGATCGGCAAGCATCCGCTGGCCGAGCGCGGCCTGGAGGCCGCGACCACCGACCCAGACCGGCTCACCTGGTGGTGGCGGCGCTTCCCGCTCGCCAACGTGGGGCTCGGCACCGGCGTGGCGTTCGACGTGCTCGACGTGGACAGCTCCCAGGCGGCCAACTCGCTGCGCTGGTTCACCGTGGCCTACGTGGCCAAGGGCCGCGGCCCGCTGGCGCGCACCGGCGGCGACGGGTGGCACTTCTACCTGGCCCCGACCGGGCTCGGGAACCTGCACCCGCGAGGGCTCGGCCGGATGGCGTGGCGGGGCCGGGGCGGCTACGTGGTCGCGCCCCCGAGCCGGCACGCCAGCGGCGCGGTGTACACCTGGGTGCGCGACCTGGACACGCCGCTGCCCGAGGCGCCTCTGCCGCTCCGCGACCGGCTGCGCCCGGCCGCCCCGCTTCCCCGCCGGGCCCGGCCAGGCCCGGCCGTCAGCCCCTACGGGCAGGACGTGCTGGAGCGCTGGCTCGCCGAGGTCGCAAGCGCCCCGCGGGGGGAGCGCAACTGCACCCTGTACCGGGCCGGCCTGCGGCTGTACAGCCTGGTGGCCGGCGGGCTGCTCGACCGCGAGCAGGTCGAGGAGGGCCTGATGGTCGCGGCCGAGGCCTCCCGGCTGGCGGTCGAGGAGCCGGCCCAGACCCGCAAGACGCTCGCGCTGGCCGAGCGGGTCGGCTCGGCGTTGCCGGCCGGTGCTCCGCGCCAGCGGGGCGAACCGGTGCTGCACGCCGCGGGCCGGGCCTCGCGCGCCGCAGGCGAGGACTGGGCGGTCTCGGAGCGGCACCCTTCGCACCCGTCGTTCACGCCGGCCGGGGAGCGTGAGCGCCATGGCTGACGTCGCCGTTCGCCCGCGGACCTGCGAGTGGTGCGGCCGCCATGGCTCCCGCGGGTTCGACGGGTCGAGGTGCACCGACAGCGCCGCCTGCCACCGTCGCCGCGAGCGGCCGGTCACCGCACCGGCGGTGGGCGCCGACCGCAACCGCCTCCCCGCCCGCCCGGTCCTGGCCGAGGTGGTCCGGCTGGCCCACCGCCGCCGGCTGTCATTGCGCGAGCTGCTCGGGCCGGAGCTGTTCGGCGCCTACGGCAACGCCCAGGTCGCCGGGACGATGAGCCTGGTCACCGTCGAGCGGTTCTGCGACGAGGTGCTGGGCTGGCACCCGCGGTCGCTGTACGGGGACGCCTACGACCAGGCCGCGCACCAGCCACGCCGGTCCCCGCGGGGTCGCGGGCGGCGCCTCTGGGAGGGTCCCTCCCGGTGCCCCTAGGGGTCCGTTGGGGTGGCGCGGCCCTGGCCGCGCCACCCCCACCCGCCCCGGGCTCTACACTCCCCGCCAAAACGCGCATAGACTCCGTCCCTGAGCAACCAGGCAAGCCAGGCAGCAACCGGCAACCAGGCAGGACCGGTCCACGATCGTCGGTGCGGTGGGCACACCCGGCCAGTACGGCAGCCGGCAACCACCGCCCCCACGGGAGCACAGTCGGTATGGCCCAACCCCTGGCCGCAGGCCGGACCGCCGCCAGCAGGCGGCGGAGCCCCCGCGCGCGGGCCGGCACCACCCCCGGCGGGGAGGCCCGCGGGTGACGGCCGGGATCGACTTCCTGGTCCTCGGCCCGCTCGAGGCGCGCCGGCGGCAGCGCTCGCTCCGGCTCGGCAGCATCAAGCACCGCATGCTCCTGGCCAAGCTCCTGCTCCACCCGAACCAGGTGGTGTCCACCGACGAGCTGATCGACACGGTCTGGGGCGAGGAACCGCCGCCCACGGTCCGGCAGTCGCTGCAGAACCACGTTGCCGCGCTCCGCAAGGCGATCGAGCCGGGCTGCGCTCCCCCGCCGCGCATGCTCGTCACCCGCGACCCCGGCTACCTGCTCGAGATCGACCCCGAGCAGCTCGACCTGCACCGCTTCCAGCGCCTGGTCGGCCAGGGCCGCCGGGCCCTGGCCGAGGGCGACGCGGGCACGGCCGCAAGCGTGCTCGGGCAGGCGCTGTCGCTGTGGCGCGGCCCCGTCCTGGCCGACGTCACCGCGGCCGCCGACGCCGCCTGGCCGGAGCTGGTCGGGGTCGACGAGCTGCGCGTGGCCGCGGTCGAGACCCGGATCGAGGCCGACCTTGCCCTCGGCCGCCACCACGAGCTCGCCGGTGAGCTGGAGGCCCTCACCCGCCAGCACCCGCTCCGCGAGCAGCTCCACGGCCAGCTCATGCTCGCCCTGTACCGCTCGGGCAGGCAGGCCGACGCCCTGGCCGCCTACCGGGAGGCCAGGCGCACGCTCGTCGGGGAGCTTGGCATCGAGCCGAGCGTGGGCCTGCAACGCCTCGAGCAGGCGATCCTCGCCCAGGACCCGGCGCTCGACCTGCTCGTCCCGGCCCGCGCCGCCGACGCCGCCGACGCGGGCGAGGACGAGGACCAGCCGGCCGGTGACGGCCAGGCCCGGGCCGAGGCCTTCGGCCCGACCGAGCGCAAGCTCGTCACGGTGTTGTTCGCCGACGTCGACGAGCCCGTGGGCGAGGCGGGCGAGCGCGACCCGGAGGACGTGTCGAGCATGCTGGAGCGCCACCTCGAACGGGTCCGGGCCGAGGTGGCGAGCTTCGGCGGCACCGTCGAGCACACCATCGGGGGTACCACCATGGCGGTGTTCGGCGTCCCCCACACCAGGGAGGACGACCCCGAGCGGGCTGTGCGGGCCGCGCTGGCCATCCGCGACGCGCTCACCGGCAGCGACGACCGCGGCCCCGGTGAGCACCGGCCGGGCGCCGCCTCCCGCGTGGAGCTGCGCATCTCGGTCACCAGCGGCGAGGCGCTGGTGACTGCCGGGAGCGGCCGGGTCAATGGCGACCTGGTGGCCACCTGCGCCCGGCTGCAGCAGGCCGCCCCGGCCGGGACGGTGCTGGTCTCGGAGGCGACCGAGCGGGCCACCAGGCGGACCATCAGCTACGGCCCGGCCAGCCTGCTCGGGCTGAGCGGGCGGGCCAGGCCGGCGACCGTGTGGAGCGCGCTCGAGCCGTGCAGGCGCGCCGGCCTGGACGCGCTGACCGGGGTCCCGGTGCCTCTGGTCGGCCGCGACGGCGAGCTGCGCACGCTGCTCGGCGCGTTCGAGCGCGCCCGGGCCACCTGCAGCCCGCAGCTGGTGACCCTGGTCGGCCCGCCCGGGATCGGCAAGAGCCGACTGGTGGCCGAGCTGGGGCGCGCGCTCGAGATCGACCGCGACCTCGTCAGCTGGCGCGAGGGGCGCTCGCAGCCCTACGGGGAGGCGGTGACCTTCTCGGCGCTCGGCGAGATCGTCAAGGCGGAGGCCGGCGTGCTCGACACCGACACCGGTGAGCGGGTCGACCGCAAGCTCGCCCAGGCCGTCGGCCACGCCCTGGCCGACGACCCGGCGGCCGCCGGCTGGGTCACTGCCCACCTGCGCCTGCTCGTCGGGGCCGGCGGCGAGCAGCCACTGCAGGCCGGCCGTCAGGAGGAGGCGTCCGCCGGCTGGCGCCGGTTCCTGGAGGGCCTGGCCGCCCGCAGGCCGCTCGTCCTGGTCGTCGAGGACCTGCACTGGGCCGACGACGCCCTGCTCGACTTCCTCGAGCGCCTGCTCGACCCGGTGGACCCGGCGCGCTCGGCCACCCTGCTGGTGCTGGCCACCACCCGCCCGGAGCTGCTGGAACGACAGCCTGCCTGGGGCGGCCACCCGGCCGCCACCACCGTCGACCTGGAGCCGCTGTCGGTGGACGACACCACCCGCCTGCTCGGCGCCCTGCTCGCCCACCACCAGCTCCCCGGCGCGGTCGGGCCGGACCTGCTGGCCAGGGTGGGCGGCAACCCGCTGTTCGCCGAGGAGTACGTGCGCATGCTCCGCGACCGAGGCAGCCCCGACGACGGGCCGACGGGCGGCCCGGGCGGCCTGCCCCAGGCCCAGCCCGAGCTGCCGCTGCCCGAGACCGTGCACGCGATCGTCGCCGCCCGCCTGGACACGCTCCCGGTCGAGGACAAGGCCGTGCTGCAGGACGCCGCCGTGCTCGGCCGGTCGAGCTGGGTCGGTGCCCTGGCCGCGGTCGGCCACCACGACCGCGCCAAGCTCGAGGCCCGCCTCGAGCGCCTCGTGCAGCGGGAGTTCCTGTACCGGGCGGGACGGTCCGCGGTGGCCGGCGAGCGCGAGTACGGCTTCCGGCACGTGCTGGTCCGCGAGGTCGCCTACGGGCAGATCCCCCGGGCCGAGCGTGCCGACCGGCACCGCCGGGCCGCCGCCTGGCTCGAGTCCCTGGCCGCCGACCGCGTCGAAGGCCGGCCCGAGCACCGCGCCGCCGGCCTGGCCGAGCTGCTCGCCCACCACTATCTCCAGGCGCTCGGCTACGCCCGCGCCGCCGGCAGGGGCGACGGGGAGCTGGCGCCGCGGGTCCGCCTGGCGCTGCGCGACGCCGGCGACCGGGTCACCGCCCTCGGCGTCCACGCCAAGGCGGCCCGCTACTACACCCAGGCGCTGGAGCTGTGGCCTGCCGGCGATCCCGGCCGGGCCGAGCTGGAGCTCCGAGCCGGGGCCGCCCGCTGCCTGGCCGACGGGGGCGGCGAGGACCTGCTCGTCCGGGCCCGCGACGGCCTGCTCGCCGTGGGCGACCGGGGCCGGGCGGCCGAGGCCGAGATACTGCTCGGCCAGCTCGCCTTCGTGCACGGACGCCAGCGCTCCGACCACGTCAACCGCGCCTTCGCGCTGGTCGAGGGCCTGCCGCCGTCGGCGTCGACAGCCGCCGTGCTGAAGGGCGGCATGATGCACCTGCTGGTCGCCGAGCGGCACGCCGAGGCCATCCGGGTGGCCGGCAAGGCGCTGGCGACCGCGAGGGAGCTGGGGCTGCGCAAGGTCGAGGCGGTCGCGTTCGGGACCTCCGGGGCGGCCAGGGTGACCACCGGCGACCCAGGCGGCATCGCCGACCTCGAGCGCTGCATCGAGATCTGCGAGGAGCTGGGCTCGTTCGACTCGGTGCCCTGGCTCCTCAACCTGGCCTTCGTGCACGCGATCCTCGGCGACCTCCCACGCTGCTTCGCGACCCGGGCGGCGGCGTGGCGGGCCGCGGAACGCTACGGGACCGCCCGCCACCCGCGCTGGATCAGGCTGGAGCAGGTCGGCGAGCACTACTGGACCGGGCGTTGGGACGAAGCCGTGCGGACTGTCGACGCGCTGGTCGCCGAGACCGCCGGCGGCACGCCGCACTACCTGGAGTGCGAGTGCCGCACCTGGCGCGGCCGCATCCTGCTCGCCCGCGGGCAGGTCGACGCGGCGGTCGAGGACGCCGGGCAGGCGCTGCGGCTGGCCAGGGAGTCGGGCGACCCGCAGAACCTGGACCCCGCGTTCGCCTTCGGCGCTCGCGCGCTGCTGGCCGCCGGGCGCGCCGGGGAGGCCCACCCGCTCGTCGAGGAGCTGCTGGCCGGGCTGGGCGGACGGCTGCTCAAGCCCGACCTGGGCGTGGACCTCGCGGTCGGCCTGGTCGCGCTCGGGTATCCGGCGAGCGTGCTCGCCGGCAACCTGTCCTCGCCCTGGCTGGAGGCGGCCCGGGCGTTCGTCGCCGGGGAGCCCGCCCGGGCCGCGGCCGTCTACGAGGCGATCGGCTCACGGCCCGACGCCGCCTACGCCCGCGTGGAAGCCGCTCGCCGCCAGACAGCCGCCGACCCGGAACGCCCCCAGCCGTCGCTGGAGGCCGCGCTCGGGTTCTTCCGTGCGGTCGGCGCGGTCGCCTACCTCCGGGAGGCAGAGAAGCTCCTGGTCACGGTGGCATGAAACTTCGATGAAAAGCCGTTCACCTGCGGCGCTGGACGAACCGGTACGAACACGGCGAACGACGACGCCTTGGGAGAGAGAACTTTCTCTCGCGCTCCATGTCAGCAGGGAGTACGCTTGCCCTCATGGTGCTTGCCAAGCCCCGTGACCGGATCCTCTCCACAGCCACCACGCTGTTCTATCGGGAGGGTATCCTCGCCGTCGGCGTGAACCGCATCATCGCCGAGGCCGACGTGGCCCCGATGACGCTCTACCGGCAGTTCGGCAGCAAGGACGAGCTGGTCGCGGCAACCCTCGAGCAGTGGAGCACCCAGTGGCTGCACTGGCTGGCCGACAAGCTCGACCGGTCCGGCGACGACCCCGGGGCCCGCTTCGCGGCCCTGTGGGAGGGGCTCGAGGAGTGGTTCGCGGCCGACGACTTCCACGGCTCGTTCGTGGCCAGCGCCGCCGCCGAGCTGCGCAGCGAGCCCGACCATCCCGGGCACAAGGTGATCGCCGCCCACCGGCAGGCCATGCGCCAGCTCCTCGAGGACCTGGCCAAGGCGGCCGGCGCCTACGACGCGGCGGTCCTGGCCGCCCAGCTCCAGGTGCTGATCGACGGCGCCGTGGCCGTCGCGGCCGTGGACGGCCCCTGCAGCTCGGCCCACAGCGCCTGGCAGCTCGCCAGCGCGGCGTTGGAGAGCTAGCCTCAAGTCCCGTCTGCCGGTAGTCCTCTGTCCATGTGGGGGGAGCTCGCTCCCCCCACGGCCCCCCAACAGCGCCTGTGCCATGGTCGGGCGGATCCCGCTGCCCAGTTGACGCCTGTCCGCTCAGGGGGGACCGGCGTCCAGGGCGATCTCGGTCAGCTCGCGCGCGTGCCTGGCCAGCCGCGGCTCGCGGTCGACCAGGGCGCCGACGATCGTCCCCTCGACCAGCACCTGGAGCTGGGTGGCGAGGCGTGCGGGGTCGTGGGCGCCGGCCTCCTTGGCCAGGTCCTCGAGGAGCTGGCGGGTGGCCAGCCGGTGCGCCGCCATCACCGGGTCCCTGGGGTCACGTCGCAGCCCGGCGGTGGCGGCGGTCACCGCCGACGCGGGGAACTCGTCGGTCGCGAACCACTCCTCCAACACGTCCCACAGGGCGAGCAACCGCAACCGCGGCGTGTCCCCCCGGTTGGCGAGCTCTTCGCCGAGCCACTCGAGCCACCGCTCGCTCGACTGCCGGAGGGTGGTGGATGGGTGGTCATTGTTGGCGTTGGCCATACCACTACTCTGCGAGGACGCGGTCCGCGGCGTAGATCGGACGCTTGAATCGAATGGGGCAAAGGCCCAGGACATCCTTCTCTCCGGGAGCGGCCCCACGCAAGTCGTACCTCCTCCTACCACCGGGCGCACCGGCTGGTGCTTGACTTAGAGAGAACGATCTCTATCATATGAGCCTGGTCGCCCTCCGGGACGGATACCGACAGGGCTCTCGTGGCGTTCGGCCATTTTTGCTTAGTTTTAATAAATCGTTACTAGGCAAAGTCGGCGATGAGAGATAACGTTCTCACCACCGCTCGTCTCGAGGGTGACGCCGCCGACGGCATGAGCTACGGCACAACCCGGAGGTGCCCATGCTTCCCACCCGTCCCCTGCGGGCTCTGCCCGCCCTGCTCGCGGTCATGCTCATGGCGTTCGCGACCGTGACCAGCCGCGTCCATCATGGCCTGCTCCGCTCCAAGCACTGGCTCGACGATGGCCCAGCCCTGCGGACGGCGTACGCCGGCGCGGCCTGGGCCTGCGTCGCGTTCCTGGCCCTCGGGGCCTCGAAGTTCCACTGGTCGTAGCGGGCCCCCTGACCCCGTACGGGTGCGCCCGGCGACTGCCGGGCGCACCCGTCCACGTGGGGGCGGCCCCGCCGCGAGGAGCCGGGCGGGCACGGCGCCGGGCGGCTACGCTTACGGACATCGAGCTTCGGGGCATCGAGCTTCGGGCATCCGAGCCGGCCGTGGCGCCAGGCGCGTCCCGCCGGCCTCGTCCGGCAACCGGGGAGCCGTCATGGGTGAGCCCGCCGCACCCGGCGCCGCCCCGGTGGGGGCCGAGCGCAAGCTCGTCACCGTGCTGCTCGCCAACGTGGACGAGGCGGTCGAGGAGTTCACCGAGCCCGATCCCGAGGACGTGGCCCGGATGCTCGCCCGGTACCTCGCGCTGGTCCGGGCCGAGGTTGAGGCGTTCGGCGGCACCGTCGAGCAGACGGTAGGAGGCCGCACGGTGGCCGTGTTCGGGGTCCCGCGCACCCGCGCCGACGACCCGGAGCGCGCGGTGCGGGCAGCGCTCGCGATCCGCGACGCCCTGGCCGGCCGCGCGCCTGACGCGACCGACGGGCCGGGCGGCGGGACCCGGCCGGCGGTGCGGCTGCATGTCGCGGTCGCCACCGGCGAGGCGCTGGTCCGCCCCGGGGTGGCTGCCGGCGGCCACCAGCGGGTGCTCGGCGACCCCGTCACCGTCGGCGTCCGCCTGCTGGAGATCCAGCGGGAGGGCGCCGTGCTGGTCACCGAGGCGACCGGGCGGGCCACGGAGCGGACCGTCAGCTACGCGCCGGCCGGCGCGGTCGCCCTCGGCGGCGGCCAGCCGGTCGCGGTGTGGAGCGCGCTCGGGCTGCGCGCCGACGCCGATGACCAGGTCGGGCAGGGGCCCGTCCACCCGCTGGTGGCCCGCACCCGAGAGCTGGGCCTGCTGCTCGACCGGTACGCGGCCGCCCGTCGCACAGGCAGGCCCCACCTGGTCACCCTGGTTGGCCCGCCCGGGATCGGCAAGAGCCGGTTGGTGGCCGAGCTGGCCGGCCGGGTGCGGGCCGGACCGCCGGCCACGTGGCGCCAGGGCCGCTCCCTGCCCTACGGCCACGGGGTGACGTTCTGGGCCCTGACCATGATCGTCAAGGCGGAGACGGGCATCCTCGAGACCGACACCGCCGCGCAGGCCGAGCGGAAGCTGGCCCGGGCCGCGGCCGCCATCCTGCCCGACCCGGACGTCGCGACCTGGGTGGCCGGGAAGCTCCGCCGGCTGGTCGGCGCGAGCGCGCCGGCCGGGCCGGCCTCGGGCGACCAGGAGGAGGCGTTCGCGGCGTGGCGGCGCTTCCTGTACGGGCTCGCCCGGCGCCGGCCGCTCGTGCTGGTCGCGGAGGACCTGCACTGGGCCGACGACGCCCTGCTCGACTTCCTCGAGCGCCTGGTCGCCCCGCAGGGCCCCGCCGAGGCGGGCCCGGTCCCGCTGCTGGTCGTGGCGACCGCCCGGCCCGAGCTGCTGGAGCGCCGGCCGGGCTGGGCGGGCGGCCCCGAGGGCGCGGCGGGCGGCAGCGGCGTGGTCACCCTCGGGCCGCTCTCCGACCGTGACACCAGCCGCCTGCTCGCGGCCCTCCTGGCCCGCCACGGGCTGCCCGGGACGGTGGAGCCGGCCCTGCTCGCCCGGGTCGACGGCAACCCGCTGTTCGCCGAGGAGTACGTGCGCATGCTGCGCGACCGCGGCGCCATGGGCGCACTGGCGGACGCGGCCCCGGCCAGGGTGGCGGCCGTCCCCGAGACCGTGCATGCGATCATCGCCGCCCGCCTCGACGCCCTGCCGCCCGGGGAGAAGGCCGTGCTGCAGGACGCCGCCGTGCTCGGCCAGGCCGGCTGGGTGGGCGCGCTCACCGAGATCGGTGACCACGAGCGGGCCGGCCTGGAAGCCTGCCTGCGCCGGCTCGAGCAGCGCGAGCTGCTGCACCGCACCGGCCGGTCGCGGGTGGCCGGGGAGGTCGAGTACGCGTTCAGCCACGTGCTCGTGCGCGACATCGCCTACGGGCAGATCCTGCGGGCCGAGCGGGCCGGCAAGCACCGCCGGGCGGCCGCCTGGATCGAGGCGCTCGCCTCCGACCGCGCCGAGGACCGCGCCGAGCTGCTCGCCTACCACTACCAGGCCGCGCTCGGGTTCGCCCGGGCCGCCGGGCAGGACGTGCCCGGCCTGGCCGCCCGGGCCCGGGCGGCCCTGCGGGATGCGGGCGACCGGGCCGCGGCGCTCGGCGCCTGGGCGACCGCGGCCCGCTACCATGCCCAGGCCAGGGACCTCTGCCCGCCCGGCGACCCGGAGCGGCCAGCGCTCGAGCTACGCATCGGGCGAGCCCGCTGCCAGGGCGAGGGCGCCGGGCAGGAGGAGCTGGCCACTGCCAGGGACGGGCTGCTGGCGGCGGGCGAGCGGGCGCTCGCGGCCGAGGCCGAGATGCTGCTCGGCGAGCTCGCCTTCCTGCACGGCCGCGGCGAGGAGCGGGCCGCCCACCTGGACCGGGCGCTCGCGCTGGCCGCCGACGCCCCGCCCTCGCGCGCCAAGGCCGCCGTGCTCAAGGGCTGCATGATGCACCTGGTGATCGCGAGCAGGCACGCGGAGGCCCGCGGCGTGGCCGAGGAGGTGCTCGCCATGGCCAAGGCGCTCGGGCTCGACGACCTCGAGGCCGACGCCCTCGGCACCATCGGGCTGGCCCGGGTCGACGGCGGCGACGCCGGAGGCTTGGCCAACCTCGAGCGGGCCACCGCGATCCTCGAGTCGCTCGCCTCCCCCGGGTCGATCGTGTGGCACCTCAACCTCGCCTATGCCCACGCCGCCCTCGGCGACCTCGCCCGCTCCTCGGCCGCCCTGTCGGCCGCGTCGCGGGCGGCCGGGCGGTTCGGGTCGACGCGGCGGCTGCGCTCGATCGGGCTGCAGCGGGTGGCCGAGTGCTACTGGGCGGGCCGCTGGGACGAGGCGGTGCGCATCGTCGACGACCACCTCGCCGGGGGCGACCTGGAACGCCATTACCTGGAATGGGAGTGCCGCGTCTGGCGCGGGCGCATCCGCCTCGCCCGCGGCCAGGTCGAGGCCGCCCTGGACGACGCTCAGGCAGCACTGGCGCTGGCCAGGGGGGCGGCCGACCCTCAGGCCCTCAACCCTGCACGCGCGTTCGGTGCCCGCGCCCTGCTGGCCGCCGGCCGGGCCGACGAGGCCAGGGCGGTCGCCGGCGAGCTGCTCGCCGGGCTCGGCGGGAGCGTCCTCGGGCCCGACCTCGGCGCGGACCTCGGCGCCGTGCTGGCCGCGCTCGGCGAGCCGGCCGAGGTGCTCGACGCGCGGCGCATCCCGCCCTCGGGCTGGCTGGAGGCGGCCAGGGCGCTGGTGGCCGGTGACCCGCAGCGGGCCGCCGAGGTCTACGCCGGCATCGGGTCGCGCCCTGACGAGGCCGACGCCCGGCTGGCCGCCGCCGGCCGGGCCTGGGCCGCTGGCCGGGCCGGCGAGGCCGAGGCCGAGCTGGCCGCTGCCTCCGCCTTCTACCGTGAGGTGGGAGCCGACGCCTGCCTGGCCGAGGCCGAGGCACTGCGGGCCCGGCACCGTGGCGGCGCCGGCACGGCGGGCCGCCGCCGGTAGGCGCAGCGGCCGAACAAGGGATTACCGCCGCATTAGCGTCGGCTGCGACCTTCCGGGTATGCAGCGCACCCCCAAGCACCCGGGCGAGCCCTACGGGTACCCGGTGGCAAGGCTCGCCGCCCACGAGCCGCTCCTGGCCCGCAACTCGGTGCTCATCGAGTCCCTGGGTGCGCTGCTGGCCATCGCCCTGGCCGTCACGCTGGTGGTGGCGCTGCTGGTCGAGCGCCCGGGGACGGGCGCGGACGGCCGCCGGGCCCTGACGGCGCCGGCGTCCCCGGCCGTCACCACGCCCATCCCCGTGCCCACGCCCGGCGTGGACACGACCAGACCACCCGAGCGCACGGGGCCGCTGCACGACCCGGGCTTCGAGGAGAGCCTGGAAGGCTGGCGGGCCCTCGGCGGGGCCAGGCTCGAGCGGCTCGACGCGGCCAGGAGCGGCTCGTGGGCGGCGAGCCTTGCCACCGGGCCCTCGCCCGACCCGGGCATGACCGCCCCGGACGTGACCAGGTGCGCGCCCAGGACCTCCTACACGGCGTCGGCCTGGGTGCGGGCGAGCAGCCCGGGCACCACCATCACCTTCAACCTGCTCGAGTACGTGAACGGCAAGCGGCTGGCGGTCGACACGGTCGGCGCCGTGCTCGGCGGCGCCGGCTGGCAGCGCATCGAGGTCGACCACCTCACCCACCTGCCCAGGGCAAGGCTGGCCATGGAGCTGGTCGCCTCCGGCCTGCCGCTCGGGTCGCGCGTGCTCGTCGACGACCTCGAGCTGCGCACGTCGCCGACCACGAAGACGTCCACCACCACGCGCTGACGGCGGGCGCGCTGGCGCCCCCCTCGGCCTCGGCCGCAGCCGCCTGCCTCGGTCCGGTCCCCCCTGTCCCCGGGATCGGCCCTGGCGGGCGGCTGCCCTTCCCCGGCCTATCGGCCCCGTGTCACCCTGGCGCGGGGCCGACGGGCGCCCAGGGGCCGGCCCTCCACCCTGGCGCGGGGCCGACGGGCGCCCAGGGGCGGCCTCCACCCTGCCGCGCCCGTGCCCCGCTGCTACTGCCTGGCGCCCCTTGGCGGCGAGGCCAGGGCGCGCTCGGCGCGCTGGAAGACCTCGTCGAGGTCGCGCGAGGCGTTCACCCGCCGGACCCGCCCGGCGTAGTGGGCCAGCAGTGGCGGCACGTCCCGCCGGTAGGCGACCAGCCGGGCGACCACCGTGTCCGGGTTGTCGTCGCTCCGGCTCTCCATGCGGGCAAGGCGCGACAGCCGGGCGGAGGCCACCTCGTCGGGCACGACCAGCTCGAGCACGAGCTGGACGCGGCGCTCGTCCGCTTCCAGCAGGGCGTCCAGCTCGACCGCCTGCCGCACCGTGCGGGGGTAGCCGTCGAGGATGAACCCGTCGCCGAGCTCGGCCATGACCACCTGCATGACGGCCCGGTCGGGCACGGCCTGCCCGCGGCTCACCTGCTCGGCGATGCGGTGCGGGTCGCCCTGCTCGACCGAGGCGCGCAGCAGGCGGCCGGACGACACGTGGGGCACGCCGAGCAGCTCGGCCAGGGACGGGGCGAGCATGCCCTTGCCCGCGCCAGGAGGTCCGACGAGCAGGACGCGGCGCAGCTCGCTCACTGCCGCTTCCCCGGCCCGGGGCCGCCCGGGACGGTGGTGCTGAACTCGCTCATACACGAAAGTGTACGTGCGCCGAACGCGCCGGCAACCGGGGGCGGCCACCTCAGCTCACGCTCACGCCGATCAGCCGGCCGATGCCGAACGTGGCCGCGGCGGCGACCGCGCCGACCGCGAGCTGCCTGGCGCCCGAACGCAGGACCGAGCGGCCGGTGAGCAGGCTGATGCCCGTGCCCACCAGGAACAGGGCCAGGGTGGACAGCACCACCGAGCCCAGGAACGCGGCCGTGCCCGAGGCCAGCAGCCAGGGCAGCACCGGCACCAACGCCCCGGCTGCGAACGCTGCGAAGCTGGAGGCCGCCACCCCCCAGGGTGAGCCGAGCTCGTCCGGGTTCAGGCCGAGCTCCTCGCGGGCCATGGTGTCCAGGGCGCTGGACTCGTCGCGCATGATGCGGGCCGCCATCGCCTCGGCCTCGTCCCGGCTGATCCCCTTGGCCCGGTAGATCAGCGCCAGCTCGTTGGCCTCCTCCTCGGGCATGACCGAGATCTCCTCGGCCTCCAGGGCGATCTCCCGCTCGAACAGCTCCCGCTGGGAGGTGACCGAGATGTACTCGCCCGCGCCCATCGAGAACGCCCCCGCGAGCAGGCCGGCCAGGCCGGCCAGCAGGATCAGGCGGGGCTGGGCCTGGCCGCCGGTCACCCCCATGACCAGCGACAGGTTCGACACCAGGCCGTCGTTGACCCCGAAGATGGCCGCCCGGAGCCGGCCCGACGCGTCGCCCCGGTGCCAGCGCTCGCCCCGCACGATCGCGCCCGAGCGGGCGGCCGACGGGGTCATCCCGGCCAGGACCTTGGCATGGATGCGCTCGTCGGTGGCCATGGCCCGGGTGGCCTCGGGCACGGCGTCGTAGTGCCCGGCGTCGGCCATCTCGGCCCGCTGGACGATCGGGAACACCACGCCCGGGCCGAACCGGCGGGCCAGGAAGGAGAGCACCCGCGTCCTGACCGAGCGGCGGTGGTCGCCAGGCCGCGGCTCGGGCTCCCCGAGCTCGGCCAGCTTGGCCGCCCAGTGCTGGGCGTGGCGCTCCTCGGCCCCGGCCAGCTCGAGGAAGATCTCGCGCTGCTCGCCGGTGGCCCGCTCGGCCAGGGCCCGGTACAGGGCGGCAGCGTCCACCTCCTCGGCCCAGTGCTCCCGGAACTGCCGTGCCTTCGACACCACTCCCCCTTCGGCTCGCTCGCACCCGCAGCTCGAGTGTTGGCCCCCGGGGCGCTCTCCGCAACCGCCCGCGCGGGGTCAGACGCCCGACGACGGCGGGGACGCCTCCCCAGCCCGGTCCTCGTGGACACCGGCCGCGCGCAGCGCGTCGAGCGCGCGCGCGCCGTCGTCGGGGCGGACGTTCACGGCCCGGGTGGCGTCGGTGAGCACCACGACCTCGAAGCCGGCGGCCCTGGCGTCCAGCGCCGTTGCCTGCACGCAGTAGTCGAGGGCGAGCCCGACCGTGACCACCCGGCGGGCGCCCTGCCTGGACAGGAAGTCGGCCAGCTCCTTGGTCCAGCCGGTGTAGCCGTCCTGGTCGCGGTCGCGGCCCTTGAAGACCTGGAAGTCGGCCTGCACGTCCAGGTCGGGGTGGGCCTCCCAGCCCTGGGTGCCCTCGACGCAGTGGGGCGGCCAGGGGCCGCCCTGGGCGGTGAACGAGCAGTGGTCGGCCGGGTGGGTGTCGTGGGTGGTCACCACCGTCGAGAAGCGGGGCGCGAGCCGGTTGATGACCCCCACCACCTCGTCGCCCTCGGGCACGGCGAGGCTGCCTCCAGGACAGAAGTCGCGCTGGACGTCGACGACGACCAGGGCGTCGTCGGGACTCGGGTCGAACGCCATCGGATGCTCCCTCTCGTGTCGTCTGCCTCGGCCCGGGTGGCAGCGGCCGTTCAGGTGCCGGCCACCGCGGGTACGCCGAGGGTACCAACCCAGTCGGCGCCGCCTGAAGCGCGCCCGGCCCGGGCTGGTTGACGGCAGACGCCGCAGGCTGGCAGCCTGGGCAGCCACATGATCGCACCGACGGCGCCTGGACCGGTGGCCGCGCCCCCGCCCTGGGGCCCGGCCGCCCTGACCACGCGTGCCTGCGCGCCCATGGGGCTCGGGACCGGCAACTCGGCCGCCGGGCGCCCGCCCTGTCGCCGGGCCGCGGCGCGCCACGACCCGTAGGCGCACCGCGGCCAGCACCATCCCGCCGGATGCTGACCGCTCCGGCCCGCCCGACGCCCGTGCCAGACGCACACGTCCGAGGAGGCAACCCCATGGCCGACCGGGACCAGATCTTGGTCACCACCGACTGGCTCGCCGAGCACCTCGAGGACCCCGACATCCGCGTCGTCGAGGTCGACGAGGACACCGACGCCTACAACCGGGGCCACGTCCCCGGGGCGGTCGCGGTGAACTGGAACTCCGACCTGCAGGACCCGCTGCGCCGCGACTTCGTCTCCCCGGAGGCGTTCGCCAAGCTGCAGGACGGGCTCGGCATCGCCAACGACACCACCGTCGTGCTCTACGGCGGCAACAACAACTGGTTCGCCGCCTACGCCTACTGGTACTACAAGGTCTACGGCCACGAGAACGTCAAGCTGGTGGACGGCGGGCGCAAGCTCTGGGAGCTGGAGGACCGCCCGCTGACCACCGACAGCCCGGCGGTCCAGCCGACCGGTGGGTACAAGGCCGGCGACGCCGACCTGTCGATCCGCGCCTTCCGCGACCAGGTCCTGGCCGGCTACGTCGGCCGCGACGGCGCCGCGCTGGTCGACGTCCGCTCGCCCGAGGAGTACCGGGGCGAGAAGCTCGCCCCCGACCACCTGCCCCAGGAGGCCGCCCAGCGGCCGGGGCACATCCCAGGCGCGGCCAACATCCCCTGGGCCAAGGCGGTGGACGGCAGCACGGGCCGGTTCCTGTCCGACCAGGAGCTGTCGGCCCTGTACGGCGAGAACGGGGTCACGCCCGACAAGGACGTGGTCGCCTACTGCCGCATCGGCGAGCGTTCCGCCCACACCTGGCTCGTGCTGCACGAGCTGCTCGCCTATCCGCGGGTGCGCAACTACGACGGCTCCTGGACCGAGTGGGGGTCGCTGGTGAACGTGCCGATCGAGCGCTAGCGCGCAGGCGCGCCGCTTCATCGAGGGCCCCGTCCCCAGGGCGGGACCCTCGATCGTGGCCCAGCTGCCGGGGTGCCCGGCTGCGATTGCCCCCCGGCCGGCGCTGAGGCAGACTGCGGTCACAGCTCGGAGGTACTGTTCTGGACCCCATGGACGACGCGCAGCCAACCCCGCGCCCGGATCACCCACGCATCACCGACCTCCCCCCGGAGACCCTCGAGCAGGTCGTCGGCGGGCTCGCCGAGGGCGTGCTGGTCGCCGATGCCAGCGGCCGCATCCGCTACGCCAACGCGGGCGCCCTGGACATCTGGGGGCATGACGACCCCCTGCAGGTGCCCGCCTACCCCCACCAGCTCGAGCCGCTGTCCGACGTGCGCTCGACCGACGGCCGGCCCCTCCCGCCGGACCGGTGGCCGCTGGCCCGCGCGCTCCGGGGCGAGCGCTACACCGGGTTCGACTGCCTGTTCCGCCGGCGGGACGGCAGCGAGCGCATCGTCCGCTGCGCGGGTGGCCCGGTGGAGCTGGCCGACGGCGGGACCGGCGGCTGGGTCGGCTTCCGCGACGTCAGCCGGGAGGAGACGATCCTTCGCGACCTGCGCGAGGAGCGGGACCTGTCGGCGGCGCTGGTCGACCACAGCCCGCTCGCGATCGCGGTCCTGCGCGCCCCCGGCCTGGAGCTCGAGCTGGTCAACCACGTCTTCGCCGGACTGCGGGCCGAGGCGGGCATGGTCGGCCGGACGGTCGCCGAGGTGTTCCCAGAGGCCGGTCCTGCCGGCCTCACCGGCATGCTCGAGCAGGTCGCGGCCAGCGGCGAGACGGTCTCGGCAACCGACGTCCCGGTCGACTTCCTGGGGCCGTCGGTGCGGTGGTTCTCGTTCACCTTCTCCCGCCTGCCCCAGCCCCGGGCACGGCCGACCCGGGTGCTCGTGGTGGCCAGGGAGACCACCTCGGAGGTGGCGGCCCGGGCCCGGGCCGAGGCGATCGCCGAGGAGCGCGCCCGCGACCTGGCCCGGGCCAGGGTGACCTCGGCCCGGCTGCGCAGCCTGGTGGACCTGGCCGCCGCCATGGCCTCGGTCGAGGACCTCGACCGCCTCCTCGACCTGGTCACCGGCGAGGCGGTCCGGCTGCTGGGCGCGGACACGGCCAGCCTGTTCCTGCTCGACGAGCGGGGCACGCTGATCGGCCGGGCCGCCGTGGGCATGCCCGAGGACGAGATCGTCGGCATGCGCATCGAGCTGCCCGGGTGGCTCGAGATCGCCGAGGTGGTCCGCACCGGCCGGCCGGCCGTGCACGTCCGGGCCGAGGAGGTGAAAGGTCCCGAGCTGCCCTACATCCGGCGCTACGGCATCCGCTCCTACGCGGCCCTGCGGCTCGGCACCCTTGACCGGCCGCTCGGCGTGCTGTTCGTCAACCACACCAGCCGCCGCCACCGGTTCACCCGCCCCGAGCTGGCCTTCGTCGAGACCCTGACCAGCTACCTGAGCGTCACCATCGAGCGCGCCCGCCTGGTCGGCAGCCTGCGCGAGGCGGTGACCTCGCTGCAGGACGCCCTGCTGCCCGCTTCCTTCCCGGAGGTGGCCGGGCTCGACGTCGGCGCCCTGTACCGCTCGGCCAGCGAGGTCGCGCAGGTGGGCGGGGACTTCTACGACCTGTTCCCGATCGGCGGGGAGCTGGTCGCGGCCGTGATCGGCGACGTCTGCGGCAAGGGGGTGGCGGCGGCCACGCACACCGCCCGGCTCCGCTTCGAGCTGCGCGCCCTGCTCGAGACCGACCCCGACCCGGGCCGGGTGCTCGAGACCTTCAACGGCAAGGTGTTCGAGGAGTTCGCCGAGGACGAGTACGCCACCCTGCTGGTGCTCACGCTCGACCCGTCGACCGGGGAGGTGCGCTGGTCGAGCGCTGGCCACCCGCCCCCGGTGGTGACCGACCCGGCCCCGCGGGTGCTGGACTTCGCGGGGTCGCTGCCGGTCGGCCTGTTCGCCGAGGCCAGCCACGACACCCACCGGCTCACCCTGCCCCGCGGCCACTCCGTCGTGCTCTACACCGACGGCGTGGTCGAAGCCCGCTCCTCCGACGGCGACGAGCTCGGTCCTTTTGGCCTGCTCGCCGCGCTCCCGCCGGTCCCGGCCGGCGCGGCGGGCGTGGCCGAGGTGATCCTCAAGGAGGTGCAGCGCCACACCGGCGGCGAGCTGGACGACGACGCGGCCGTGATCGTGCTGGCGCGCTGAGTCGTGTCGGATGGATGTCGCTGGCAACGCAGCAACCTGCGGTCATCGGTCCATGTGGGGGAGCTCGCTCTGGCGGCGGTCGTCGCCGGAGTCCGGGCGCAGCATCATGCACTGGCCGGCAGTCCTCGTTCCATGTGGGGGGAGCTCGCTCCCCCCACGGCCCCCCAAAGGCGCCTGTGCCATGGCTAGGGGATCGGCGGATTCACCGAGGCGCTAGCGGCTTCCCGGTGGCGGGGTCGCCACCAGGGCGACCAGGTCCGGGTCAGCTCGGCGGCCGCGGGGTCGGGTCGGGCGGGGGCAGGGAGCGGGTCTCGCCCGGGCCCTTGGGGCCGCCCGGGTTCCCGCCGTTCCAGGTCGACGGCCCCCAGCTCACGGTGGTCCGGGGCAGCAGGCGCAGCTCGCCCCAGCACTGCTCGCCGGTCGCCCGGATCGAATGGGAGGCGAGCCGGGCCGCCCACACGGCCCCCACCAGCGGGGCGATCACCTCGGGGATGACGATGCGGGCGAAGCGAGCCGGGATGAGCTTGGCGATCCGGGCGGCCGTGCGCCGCACCGCCGCCTCGGGCAGGGCGCGCCGGAGCGAGCGCCGGCGCAGCTTCTGGAGGCCGCCCTGGGCCTGCACCTCGCCGAGCACGCCGACGACGAGCTCACGGGGGGTGAGCACCCGCTTGCCGGCCAGGGCGCCCAGGTCGGCCCGGAGCTTGGCCTCGATGACGAACAGCAGCAGCACCTCGGCAAGGGCGGTGACGCCGACCGTGCCGAGCGCGACGCCTGCGGCCGGCGGCACCGGGGACGTGGCGGCTGCGATCGCCTCCTGGGCGGCCAGGATCCCGCCGACGGCGATGGCGGTCCCGGCCGCGGTGCGGGCGGACTTGTCGATCAGCTTGCGGGCGACCTCGTCGTCGCTCTGGCCCGGGTAGCGGGTGTGCAGCTCCTCGAGGGTGGCCGGCCGCACCTGGGCGGCCGCCTCGTCGAGCAGAGGCTGGATGCCGCCACGGGCGATCTCGGACAGCCGGCCGCGGACCACGCCGATCGCGTCGGTGATCAGGCGCCTGATCGAGGGGTCGCCGCCCTCGGCTGCCGCCCGGTCAGCCAGGCGCTCCCCCCAGGGCCGGTCCGGGCCGCGTTCATCGTGTGGGTCCATGCTGCTGTCTATCTTCCGCCTAAGGGCTTGTCGGAAACGCCAGCGCTCATGAACCGGTCGAACCGAGCCCGCCGGGCCCGCGGGCGGCCGGGGGCAGGTCGGCGACCTCGACGAAGCGGGCCCGGCGCACGGGCTGGACCACGAGCTGGGCGATCCGGTCGCCGCGGCGCACGACGTACGGCTCGGTCGGGTCGGTGTTCTGCAGGATGACCTTGACCTCGCCCCGGTAGCCGGCGTCGATCGTGCCCGGGGCGTTCACCACGGTCAGGCCGTGCCGTGCCGCCAGCCCTGAGCGCGGATGGACGAAGGCGGCGAACCCCTCGGGCACGGCAATGGCCACCCCGGTCGCGACGACCGCGCGGCCACCAGGCGGAAGCTTCACCTCCTCGGCCGCGAACAGGTCGGCGCCGGCGTCCCCGGGATGGGCGTAGCCGGGCATCGGCAGCTCGGGGTCGAGACGGCGCACCGGCAGGTCGATGTCCACGACCTGACCCTACCACGGGGGAGGGACACGGTCCGGTCCGGGGTCCCTTGTCCGGACCGGTCCGGTCCGGACAAGGGACCCCGGACCGCGCTTCCCCTCGCGGCCCGGGGTCCCACTCGGTCCCGGCCGGCGGCCGGGAGGAATTACAACGATGTGATTATAGCTGCCGCGGCCGGTTCGGCAAGCACCGCGCGCAGGACGGCCAGATCCTTGCCGAACCCACGCTTCCAACAGGCGCCGACACCTGCCAACCTGGCGGTCGGCGAGCACACGGGAGGCCTGGAGGTGAAGCGCATGGCGGAGGAGCAGGAGCTCGACCGGCTCTACGGACTGCCGCTCGACGCCTTCGTCGGGGCCAGGGACGAGGCGGTCCGCGCGCTCAGGCGGACCGGGGACCCGGGCGCCGCCGAGCGCGTGGCCGCGCTCCGCAAACCGTCGCTGTCGGCGTGGGCGGTCAACCAGCTCGCCAGGAGGCATCCTGACCGGCTCGACCGGCTGCTGCGGAGCGGGGAGCGCCTGCGCACCGCCCACCGCGCCGCCCTGGCCCGAGGCGGCCGCGCCGGCCTGGCCGACACCACCCGGACCATGCGCGCGACCGTCTCCGAGCTGGTCGACGCTGCCGCCGCGGCGCTGGAGGATGCCGGCCGACCGGCGTCCGAGGCCGTGCGCGGCCGCATCGCGGGTACCCTGCTCGCTGCCGCCCGGGGGCAGCAGGGCGCCGAGCTGGTGCGCAAGGGCCGCCTGGTGCGCGACCTCGACCCGTCCGGGCCCGCCTTCGGGGACCTGGCCACCGGCGTCACCGAGCAGGCCGGCACGCGGCGACCCAGCGACGACACCGCGGCCAGGGAGCGCCGGCAGGCCAGGCGGCGCGCGCGCGACGAGGCCCGCCGGCAGGCCAGCGCGGCCGTGGACGCCGCCGTGCTCGCCCGGCGCCAGGCCGAGGGGCTCCGCCACGCCGCCGACCGGGCCGAGCAGGCGGCTGCCCGGGCCCGGGAGGCCGCCGACGCCGCTGCCGGGGCCGAGCAGGCGACCAGGGAGCGCGCCACCCGCAAGGCGGCCGTGCTGGACGACGCGGAGGCCCTCCTGGCCGAGTAGGCACGGGCGCATCAGGAGGCTCGCCCGGGGGAAGCTGCGCCGTGCTGCCGCCGCTCGTCCTGGCCGCTCGGCGACCCCGTCGTGCCGACCCTGCGTGGCTGGCCGGTGGCGCCGCCAGCGCCGCGACGCTGAGGCTCCGACGGCGCCGGGGAGCGGCCGGGGGGGTGGCCGCCGGCTTCGAGGAGGTCGCCCACCGGTCGCCCCGCCGCCCGGTCTGGCGCCGGTCCACCAGCGCCTGAGCGGCACGAACGCGCAGGCTGGGGGCATGGTTAGCGCAACCGGCGCGCGCATGCTAGCGTCATGACCGCAAGGGGTTCATGTTTCGCGTCGCATCCTGCGGTCGAGCTCGTCCCTCGCCGTCGGCGTCCACCACGCTGGCGTTGCTCGTACCTCCAAGCATGGAGGGGAGGGACAAAGTTCATGACCGTTGGAACCGTGAAGTGGTTCAACGCCGAGAAGGGGTACGGCTTCATCGCCCCCGAGTCGGGCGAGGACGTCTTCGTACACTTCAGCGCGATCCAGTCGACCGGCTACCGCTCGCTCAGCGAGGGGCAGAAGGTCGAGTTCGACATCACGCAGGGGCCGAAAGGCGCCCAGGCGGCGAACGTGCGGCCGCTCGAGCAGTAGCACCGCGTGACCCAAGAGCCCACCGGCACCGCCAGCGCCGGTGGGCTCTGGTCGTCGGCGTGCGGCCCGGTCAGCCGGCGCGGCGCGGTCAGCCGGCGCGGCGCGGTCAGCCGGCCCGGCGCGGTCAGCCGGCGCGGCGCGGTCAGCCGGCGCGGCGCGGTCAGCCGGCCCGCCGGCCCCGCCGCGCCCGCAGGTAGTCCTGCACGACGTAGTCGCCCAGCCGCTCGCTCGACGGGGTGAACACCCGGCCGCCGTTCAGCCTGGCCAGCGCCTGGACGAAGCGGACCAGGCGCGGCTCGGTGTCGAGCATGAACACGTTGATGGTCGCGCCCCTGCGGGTCAGCCGCAGCACCTCGGCCATGGTCAGCTCGATGGTCTCCGGGCTCGGGGGCCACTCGAACCAGGGGTGGCCGCCCGGCCGCAGATGGGCGGTTGGCTCGCCGTCGGTGACCACCAGGATCACCGGCTCAGCGTCGGGATGGCGGTCCAGGTGGCGGCCGGCGAGCAGCAGGGCGTGATGCAGGTTGGTGCCCTGCTGGTCCATGTTCGGGCCCAGGTCGGCCAGCTCGCCGGGCTTGAGGGTCCTGGCCACCGACGAGAACCCGATGATCTCGAGGGCGTCCTGCGGGTAGCGGGTCGAGACGAGGCTGTGCAGCGCGAGCGCGGTCGACTTGGCCGCCCCCCACGCCTCCCGCAGCAGCATCGAGTACGACAGGTCGACCAGCAGGCAGATGGCGGCCCGGGTGCGGTGCTCCGTCTCGAGCACCTGGAAGTCGGCGGGCTCCAAGTGCACGCGGGCTGGCGCCTTCCTCGTTCCATCGGAGGGGCGAAAAGCGCCCCCCCGAACCCCCCCCGGCTCCCGCTCCGGGGTGCCGGCCTTGCGGGGCGGGGTTCCTGCGCCGCGGAGCACCGCGTTCTTCAGGGTTGCCACCACATCCAGCGGTTGCTCGTCGCCGAACTGCCACTGGCGGGAGCTGCCGGTCTGTTCGCCGGCGATGCCGGCGCCGGGGACGTCGTGGTCGCCCCGGCGGCGGGTCTCGAGGCTCGAGAAGATGCGCCGCAGCGCGACGGCGCCGATGCGCCGGACCGCCTTGGGGGTGAGCTTCAGCTCGCCGCGCTCGCGGGTCAGGTAGCCCTGCTCGGCGAGCTCGCGTTCCAGCGCGCGGAGCGCCTCGACGTCGGCGGCCGCGCTGCGGCCGAGCGCCCGCTCGACCGCCTCCAGGTCGATGTCGTCCAGGGAGGCCCCCGGGTAGCCCTGGCCCAGGCTCGCCTCGAGCGCTTCCAGGTCGGCCAGCTCCTCGAGCGCGGTGGTGGCGTCGCCGAGCCCGAGCGCCCGGTCGCCGCCCATGGCCGCGGGCTGGCCCCAGCGCAGCTCGGGCCGGCGCCACTGCAGGGCACGGCCGAGCCGGTCCAGCTCGTGCTCGAGCCCGAGGTCGGCCATTGCCGCCTGCATCAGCGCGGCCAGCTCCTCCCGCTGCTCGGGCGAGAGCGAGGCGAGCAGCCGGCTGGCCGCGGCGGCCCGGCGCGCGAGCGCGTCGACCAGCTCGTCGAGGTTCCTGGGGCGCTCCGGGAACATGTCCCCGTACCTCTGCATGAACTGGTCGAACGCTGCGGTGGTGTCCTCTCCCCTGGCGTCGGCGTCCAGCATCGCGTTCAGGCCGGCCAGCATGTCCCGTACCCGCGCGAGGTCCTCGCTGCCGGCGCCCGCGAGGGCCTGGCGCATGCCGCGGAACTGGGCGTCGAGCACCTCCCGGCGGAGCAGGTCGCGGATCTGCTCGTAGGTGGCGGCGGCCTCGGGTGAGTGCCAGCGGCGGTCGGCGAGCTGGCGCACGGCCCCGGCGGTGTCGGGCGGGAGCTGGTCCAGCTCGGCCTCGGCCAGCCGGGCCGCGTCCGACGGGTCGGCTGCGAGCGCCTCCCGCTCCAGCTCCAGGGCCTTGTCGAGCAGCTCGCGGACCCGCTCCAGGGTGCCGTCGAGGCTGCCCTGCCCGCGCAGCTCGCGGCGGCGCTCGCGGATCCGGCGGAGCAGGTCGCGCAGGCCGGACAGGCCCGGCATGCCCTGGCGGAGCAGCGACGACAGCGCGTCCCCTGGCCGCTCCCCGGCCAGCACCCGGTCGCCCAGGCGGTCGAGGGCGGCGGCCAGGTCGAAGGGCGGCTCGAGCGGGTCGGGCCCGCCCTGCCACCGTCCGTACCGGTAGGCCATCCGCTACTCCCCGCCGTACACGGTCCGGCCGGGCAGCTCCTCCTTGGCCAGCCGCTTGGCCAGGTGCAGCCCCTCCATGGCGAACTCCAGGGCGGCCGCGGCCAGGCCCGGGGTCTCGGCGCCGTCGTCGTCGCCCAGGCGCCGCAGGAGCTGGGCCAGGCCGGGCACCGGCCCGACCCGGCGGAGCACCTCGGCCGCCGGCACCAGGTCGCCGGTCTCCACCGTGGCCCCGTCGTCGAACCGGTGCAGCAGGCCGGAGACGTCCTGGCCGCCGAGCCGGTTGCGGTAGGTGTCGGCCAGCGCCCGCCGCAGCAGGTGCTTGAGCAGGTCCAGCTCCCGGCCCTCCTCGAGCTGGTCGAACTCGACCTTGCCGAGCGAGGTGGGCACCGCGGCGGGCAGGTCCACGATGCGGACCACGGGGACGGCCTCGCCGGCGACCGCGGCCCGGCGCACGGCCGAGGCGGCCGCCGTCTCGGCCGCCGCGATCGCGAAGCGGGCGGAAACGCCCGACCTGGCGTCGATCTGGGGCGACTCGCGCACCCCGCGCGTGAACCGGGCGATGACCTCGAGCACGTGGTCGGGCACGACCGGCGTGCCGAGCGGGCTGCCGGCCCAGTTGAGCTTGGCCTCCTGGCGCATCAGCTTCAGCTCGTCGTCGAGCCGGAGCGGGTAGTGGGTGCGGATCTCGGCCCCGAACCGGTCCTTCAGCGGGGTGATGATCCGCCCCCGGTTGGTGTAGTCCTCCGGGTTGGCGCTCGCGACCAGTAACAGGTCGAGGGGGAGCCGGAGCTGGTAGCCGCGGACCTGGATGTCGCGCTCCTCGAGCACGTTGAGCAGCGCGACCTGGATGCGCTCGGCCAGGTCGGGCAGCTCGTTGACGCTGAAGATGCCCCGGTTGGTGCGGGGCACCAGGCCGTAGTGGACCGTCTCGGGGTCGCCGAGGGTGCGGCCCTCGGCCACCTTGATCGGGTCAACGTCGCCGATGAGGTCGCCGACGCTGGTGTCCGGGGTGGCGAGCTTCTCCCCGTACCGGTCGGCGCGGTGGCGCCAGCCCACCGGCAGGGCGTCGCCCAGCCGGGCCCGGCTGGCCCGGCAGGCGGCGCAGGTCGGGGCGTAGGGATGGTCGTTGATCTCGCAGCCGGCCACCACCGGGGCCCACTCGTCGAGCAGGTGGGTGAGGGAGCGGATGAGCCGGGTCTTGCCCTGGCCGCGCTCGCCCAGCAGCACGATGTCGTGCCCGGCGAGCAGGGCCCGCTCGAGCTCGGGGAGGACGGTCTCGTCGAACCCGACGATGCCGGGGAAGCGGCGCCGGTCGGCGGCCAGGGCGGCGATCAGGTTGTCGCGCACCTCGTGCTTGACGGTCCGGTAGCGGTGCCCGGACGCGCGCAGCTCACCCAGGGTGGTGTCGCCGGGTGGCGTCGGGGCCGGTACGGGATCGGTCATGGTTCCTCGCTCGCTCGGTTCCTCGCTTGCTCGGCTCGTCGCTTGCTCGTCGCCGTCCACCCTCCGCCTCCGCGCCCGGGCTGGCAACCGGCAGTTGCGCCACACCCCGTGCGGCTCGTCGCCTGGCCCACCCGATGAGAGGCGCGCGACTGCCGCTTCGTTACGCGGCCAGGCCGCCGGTGGCTAGTGGCTCCCCAAGGTTCGTCGGGGTCACCACTAGGCGGGCGGGGCGCTTGCCCGCCACGCGGCCCGCCCGAGCAGGGCGAACCCGGCCACGAAGCGGTCGGCGACGTCGTCGATGCCGCACTCGCGCAGCACGGTCGCGACCGTGCGCGCGTCCAGGGGCCGGTTGCACGCGTCCACGTCCAGGGGAACGTCGGTGCGGATCGCCATCAGCTCCCGGTTGAGCAGGTAGGTGTCCTGGTGGGTGACGAGCGCCTCCACCACCCAGGGACCGAGCAGCCGCGCCACCCCGGCCGGGTCGGCCATGGCCGCCTCCACGTCGGGATAGGCGGCGAGCAGGCGCGCGGCGGTCACCGCGCCGATCCCGCGCACCCCGGGCAGGCAGTCGCTCGAGTCCCCCCGTAGGGCGGCGAAGGCCGGGTACTGGGCCGGGCCCACGCCGTACCTGGCCCGCAGCCAGCTCGGCGAGACCTGCTCCATGCGCCCCCCGCCGAGCAGGAAGAAGACCTGCACGGTCGGGCTGACGAGCGCGAACGCGTCCTGGTCGCCGGTTGCCAGGGCGGCGGGCACCGTCCTCGTGGTGGCCAGCTGCGCAGCCGACCCGAGCACGTCGTCGGCCTCCAGGCCGTCGGGCACGGCCACGCACAGGCCGAGCAGCCCGAGCAGCCCGGGCAGCCCGTCGAGCAACTCGACCAGCGCGTCGTCCTTGGGCGGGCGGGCCGCCTTGTACTGCGGGGCGCGCTGGCGGCGGACCGACCAGACCGGGTCGTCGAAGCCGACCACGCAGGCGGTGGGCCGGACCGCCCCGGCGATGCGGGCGAGCATGGCCACGACCCGTTCCAGGGCCGCCCTCGGGCTGGCCGCCTCGGACCCCCCGACCGCGTGGAAGGCGCGGTGCGCGAGCCCGTTGCCGTCGACCGCGAGCAGGTTCGGCCCCGGGCGCCTGGGCGGGCGGCGCCGCCCCGCGCGCGGGGCGCCCAGGCGGCCGGCGCCAGGCTCCTCCTGCTCGGGCAGGGCGAAGAGGCGGGGGTCGTCGGCGGTGGGCGCGGCAGCCATACCCAAAGACATACCCCTGGCGGTGCGGGCACGCAAGGGAACCGGGCGGGCTGGACGGCGCGGGCGGAGCGAGCCCGCTCCTGCTTCGGCTACGGGCCGGGGTGGGCGGGGTCGAGCAGGCCGCCGACGTGGTGCGCGAGCAGCTGGTCCACGAGCTCCTCGGGCCGCTGGGGCCAGGGGAACGACGGCAGCGAGATCAGCAGCGAGGTCACCCCGTGCACCAGCGCCCAGAGCCCGAAGGCGACCACGAACGGGTTATCCCGGCGGACCGCGCCAGCGTCCATGCAGCGCTGGACGGCCTCGGTCAGGTGGGTGAAGGCGGCCGACTCCTGCACGGCCTGCAGGGCGGCCTCCTCGGGCATCTCATCGCCCCGGCCCATGAACAGGATCCGGTAGGCCTCGGCGTTGTCGAGCCCGAACCGGACGTAGGCGTGGCCGCGGAGCCGCAGCGAGCCCAGCGGGTCGCTGGAGCCGGCCGCGGCCTCCTCGCACGTCTCGTCGAGCTTGCGGAACTGCTCCTCGCAGACCGCCCAGAGCAGCTCGTCCTTGTCGGCGAAGTGCAGGTAGATGGAGGGCGTGGTGACGCCCACTGCCTTGGCGACGGCGCGGAGCTTGACCGCCGACCCGTCGCCGGTCTCGAACAGCAGGCGGGTGGCGGCCTCCAGGATCTCGGCACGCAGGCGCTCGCCCTCCCCCCGCCGGGCCCGGTGGCGGGAGGCGGCGCGCTGCGCGTCGAGGCCCATCACACCCCGACCGGCTCCGGGTCCGGGCCGCTCTGAGGCACAGGCAGGGCCGGGCCGCCCTCGGACAGGCCGATCCGGTCGTGGAGGCGGCGCAGCGGGCGCGGCGCCCACCAGTTGGCCCGGCCGGCCAGGCGCATGAACGCGGGCACCAGCAGGGCCCGGATGAGGGTGGCGTCGACCACGATGGCGAGCGCGCTGCCGATCCCGAAGAGCTGGATGAAGCTGACCTCGGAGGTGGCGAAGGCGAGGAACACGATGGCGAGCAGGGCGGCCGCGGCGGTCACGATGCGGCCGGTCCGCTCGAGCCCCAGGGCGACCGCGCGCACGGTGTCGCCGGTGCGGTCGTACTCCTCCTTGATCCGGCTCAACAGGAACACCTCGTAGTCCATTGACAACCCGAACGCGATGCAGAACAGCAGCACGGGCATGGAGGTGTCGATCGTACCGGTGGCGGTGAACCCGAGGAAGCCGGCCAGGTGGCCTTCCTGGAAGACCCAGACCATGGCGCCGTAGATGCCGGTGAGCGAGAGCAGGTTGAGGACCAGCGCCTTGGCCGGGATGACGACGCTGCCGGTCATGAGGAACAGCACCACGAAGGTGACCAGCGCGATGACCGCGGCGGCGGTGGGCAGGTGGCCGAACAGTGAGGCCTTGGTGTCGACGAGCTGGGCGGCCGGGCCGGCGACCTTGACCGCGAAGGGCGCCGAGAGGCCGCGGACCCGCTCGACCAGGGCCTCGCCTTCGGGGGAGTTGGTCTCGACCGAGGGGACCACCGAGAGCCAGGTCGCGGTCGGGGCGGCGAAGCGGCGGGAGGCGGGGCCGGGCCCGGCCACCCGCCGGCCGTCCTGGTAGCTCCCGGTCAGGGCGTCGACCCTGGCCACCCCGGGGAGGGCCGAGAGCTGGCCGGCGTAGCGGTCGATGTCGGCGGCGTGTCCGGCCGGCCCCTCGGCGCCGGTCGTGACGACCGAGAGCGCGGCGGCGTCGTGGGAGGCGAAGTTGGCCCGGACGGCGTCCGACACCTGGCGGCTCGGGGCCGCGACGGGCAGGACCCGGTCGTCGGGCAGGCCGAACCGCACGTTGAGGAACGGGGCGCCGAGCAGCACCAGGAAGGCGACGACGGCGAGGGCGACGGGCAGCGGGCGCCGCATCACCGTGACCGCGATCCGGTGCCAGAAGCCCGGGGCGGCCCCGGCCGGGGTGGCGGGGCGCCGCCGGCCGATGGGGAGCCGGAAGCGGTCGATGCGGCGGCCGATGAGGGCGAGCAGGGCGGGCAGGACCACCAGGGCACCCACCGCGGCCAGGGCGACCACCGCGATCCCGGCGTAGCCGAACGAGCGCAGGAAGTAGAGCGGGAACACCAGCAGGGCGAGCAGCGAGACGGCCACCGTGGCCGCGCTGAACAGCACCGTCCGGCCGGCAGTGCGCATGGTGACGACCAGGGCGTCGCCGGGCTCGCGGCCGGCACGCAGCTCCTCGCGGTAGCGGGAGACGATGAACAGGCTGTAGTCGATGCCGAGCCCGAGCCCGAGCGCGGTGGCCAGGTTCAGGGAGTAGATCGACACGTCGGTGAGACCGGCCAGGACGCGCAGCACCAGCAGCGTGCCGACGATCGCGAGGCCGCCGACGGCGAGCGGCAGGGCGCCTGCCACGGCGCTCGCGAACACGACCACGAGCAGCAGCAGGGTGAGCGGGACCGAGATGGCCTCGGCCCTGGCCAGGTCCTCCTGGACCTGGGCGCCGATGTCGTGGCCGACCTGGAGCGAGCCGCCCACCTGGGCCCTGGTGGCGGCGCCGTCGCGCCCGTAGGCGGCGGCCAGCTCCGCGATGCGCTCGTCCTGGGCCTGCTCGTCGCCGGTGTCCAGCAAGCCGAGCACGAGCGCCTGGCGGCCGTCCCGGCTCCGCAGCCCGGGCGCGTCCAGGGTCCAGTAGGAGCCGACCTGGGTGAGGTCGGGCTCGGCGGCCAGCCGCTCGGTGAGGGCGCGGCCCTCGGCCGCGGCCGCCTCGCCGTCCACCGTGCCCTGCTTGGCGGTGACCAGCAGCACCAGGTTCGGGTCGCCGATGCCGAAGGTGTCGCGCAGCACCGCCGCCGCCCTGCTGGACTCGGCGCTCGGGTCGTCGAAGCCGCCGGACTTGAGCCGGGTCACCGCCCCGCCCCCGAAGACCCCGGCAGCGACCACGAAGGCCAGGGTCGCCGCGAGGACCAGGAGCCGCCGACGGAGAAGGAACCGTGCGAGCCGTTCGAGCATGCCACTCTCCTGACGCAGTTAGGTTAACTATGTCAACTTAACTGTGTCAGCCCAGGTCGTGTCAAGCTCGATGTGCGAGCATCTGGCGGGCCTGGGGACGCCACGCACGTGCACGACCGCACCGAGGGCAACCCGTTCTTCGAGCATCTGGCGGGCCTGGGGACGCCACGCACGCATGGACGGCGCCGGTCGCGGCGCCGGGCGGACCTCCTGACCGGGACGGCGCTCAGCGCGCCACCGGGGCCGGCAGCCCGGCGACCACGGCGAGCAGCCGGTCCACCTCCTCCTCGGTGGTGTAGGGGGCCATGCCGGCCCGGACCAGGCCGCCGGACCTGGCCAGCCCGAGGCGCTCCACGACCGTCACCGCGTAGAAGTTCCCGCTCCACACGTAGACCCCGGCCCCGGCCAGCCTGGCCGCGACCTCGTCGGGGTGGACGCCGTCGACCGTGAACGAGACCGTGGGCGCGCGCAGCGCCGCACCCGGCTCTGGCCCGTAGCGGCGCACCCCGGGCAGCCCCCCGAGGCCGCTCCACAGCCGCTCCAGCAGCCGGCGCTCGCCGTCGTAGACCGCGGCCATGGCCGCCACAAGCCGCTCCCTGGTCCCGGCAGCTGCCGGGACGGCAGGGGCCAGGCTGGCGATGAACTCCACCGCCGCGGTCACCCCGGCAAGGGCGGCGTGGTTCAGGGTGCCGGTCTCGATCCGCTCGGGCGCCGCGTCCCGCTGGGGCCGCACCCGGTCGGTGGGCAGGGCGTCCAGGGCGCCCGGCCGGGCGCCCTGGACGCCCTGCCGGGAGTAGAGCACGCCGACGTGGGGGCCGAAGAACTTGTAGGCCGAGCAGAACAGGAAGTCGGGGCCCAGGGCGGTCACGTCGACCACGCCGTGCGGCACCCAGTGGACCGCGTCCACCACCAGCAGGGCGCCCACCTCGCGGGTCCAGGCCCGGATGGTGGCCAGGTCGTTGACGGTCCCGACCGCGTTGGAGGCGTACCCGACCGCGACCAGCCGGGTCCGCTCGCCGACCAGCGCGCGGAACCTGTCCATGTCCAGGGTGGCGTCCGGACGCACCGGGACGTGCCTGAGCACCGCCCCCCGCTCGGCCAGCACCCGCCAGGGGGTGACGTTGGCGTCGTGGTCGAGGTCGGTGACGACCACCTCGTCGCCCGGGCCGACGCAGCGGGCCAGCGCGTGGGCGAGGGAGAAGGCGAGCGTGGTCATGTTCTGCCCGAACGAGATCGTGGCCGGCCCGGGCGCGCCGAGCAGCGCCGCCATCGACGTCCTCGCGCCGGCGATCGCCGCGTCGGTCTCCACGCTGGCCGCGAAGACCCCGTGCGCGTTGGCGTTGCTGGTCTGGTAGTAGCCGGTGACGGCCGCGATCACGCCCGCCGGCACCTGGGTGCCGGCAGGGCCGTCCAGGTAGGCGACCGGGCGGCCATCGACGACCCGCCCGAGCGACGGGAACTGGCTGCGGCAACGGCTGAGGTCGGGCAGGGGGCGCTCCTCGCGGCGCGATCAGCCATCCTCCGCGCGGCCGAGCGGCACGTGCACCATGGGCAAGCGGTGGTCGGGCAGGGCGGGGGTGGCCACGCCCTCCCCGGCCGGCGTGCCCGCGCCCTCCCCGGCCGGCGTGCCCGCGCCCTCCCCGGCCGGCGTGCCCGCGCCCTCCCCGGCCGGCGCGCCCGCGCCCTCCCGGGTGAGCTCGCCGGGGAGGGCGGCCACGGCGTCCGGCTCGGTGACCACGCCCGCCGGCAGCAGCACCAGCGCGGTGATCCCCCCATACCAGGAGTGGCGCAGCTGCACCTTGATCCCCTGCCGGGTGGCGAGGTGCCCGACGACGACGAAGCCGAGCATCTTGGCCAGGGCGAAGTCGGCGATCGGCGGGTCGTTCAGGCGCTCGTTGACCCTGATGAGCTCCTCGTCGGTCATGCCCACGCCCTGGTCCTCGATCTCGAGCAGGTACCTGCCGGACAGCGCCTGCCCGGCGACCCGGACCTTGGTGCCCGGCGGCGAGAAGGAGATGGCGTTGTCGATGAGCTCGGCCAGCAGGTGGACCACGTCGGTGGCGGCGTGCCCGGCGACCAGGGCGTCCTCGAGCCTGGCGAGCTGGACCCGGTTCTGCTCCTCGACCTCGGCGGCGGCCGCGGCCACGATGTCGCCCAGCGCGATCGGTCCCCGCCAGCGGCGGTTGGACTCCGCCCCCGAGAGCAGGATCAGGTTCTCGGCGTTGCGGCGCATCCGGGCGGCCAGGTGGTCCAGCTCGGTCAGGCCGTGGCGGATCTCGTCGCTCGGGGCCTTCTGGTAGAGGTCGCCGACCACCTCGAGCTGGCGGCTGACCAGCCCCTGGCTGCGCCTGGCCAGGTTCAGGAACATGTCGCCGACGCCGCGCCGCAGCGCGGCCTCCTTGCCGGCGACCTGGACGGCGACGTGGTGGACGGCGTTGAACGAGTCGGCGAGCTGGCCGATCTCGTCCCTGGAGCGGGTCTTGATGGGCGCGGCCGACTCGGTCGCCAGGTCGACGTTCTCCCCCTCCTGCAGGCGCCGCACGATGCCGGGCAGCTTCCGCTCGGCCACCTCGTCGGCGGCGTCCCGCAGCCGGCCGAGCGGCTGGATCAGCGATCGGGCGGTGGCCAGCGCGAGCGCCAGCGCGAGCGCGAGCGCGGCGGCGAGCAGGAAGCTGTAGAGCAGCGCGCGCCGGTCGGCGGCGGCCTTGATCCTCGAGCTGACCGCGACGAGGTCCGCGCTCAGGCGCTGCTCGATGCCGCGCAGCAGGTCGAGCTGGACGGCCATGGCGGAGAACCAGACGCGGGGGTCGGCCTCGATCTGGCGGTCGTTCTCGCTCGCCAGGGCCAGCTCCCGGAGCCGGGTCACCCGTTCGACCTCGGGGCTGGCCAGGACGTGCTCGTACATCGCGTGCTGCTCCGGGGTGGCCGCGTTCTCGAACTGGGCCACGTAGATGGCCGCGGCGGCCGCGACCGAGGTGAGCTTGCCGTACTGGCCCGACCTGAACCGGTGCTGGGTGAAGACGTCGTTGAGCAGCCCGTGCTGGAGGTCGGTGAAGTCCTTGGCCCGGGACAGGACGACCGAGGCGGTCACTGCCCGGAGCAGCTCGGCGTTGTCGCTGGTGGGGGCGAACTTGCTGTTGATGTCGAGCAGGTCGTTGATGGTGTCGGTGTACTGGTCGAGGGCCTTGCCCGGCGTGTCGATCGGGCCGTGTCCCTCGCTGGGGTGCTCCTCCCCCTCCTCCTCGTGCTTCTCGATGCCCGGCTCGACCGCGAGGTCCTCCGCCGTGATCGGCTTGGTGTCGATCTCCCGGCGCTGCACCGGCAGGTTGCCGAGCTCCCTGAGGCCGTAGGCGACCCGCTCGGTCAGCGCGCGGTCGGTGGCGGGGAGGTCCAGCCGACCGGCCGCCTCCCGGTAGGCGCCCGCGGCCAGGTCGACCGCGCGCCGCCCGGCGGCCAGCTCCGGACCGTGCACCTCCCGGTTGCTGCTCGCATAGCTGGAGGACAGGCTCCGTTCACCTTGCAGCTCGTGCACCAGCGGCGCGAGGCTCCCGGCGAAGACCACGAATTCGTTGACCCGCGCGGCCTTTGCGCTCTCGGCAAGATTCGAGCGGATCCCGACCAGAGCAAGCGTCGTCAAGACGAGCAGCGGAGCAATCAGGGTGGCGACGAGCTTGGTCCGGATCGGCGCGTTACGAAGCATGTGCCACCTGGGCATTCATGATGCGACGGCGACACGCGAGAGAGGCGCGGCGAGACAGGGCCGCGGCAGGGCGCCAAGCGGGTCGGGGCATCTGCGTGTTCATCGGCGTTCGGGCCTGGCGCGCGTGCGGGCATCGTGCGGCATTGGGGGACGAGGCTCGCGGAAGCCTATCTTCCGCTTCATAGTGGCGCAACCATTCAGGCCACCTGGCGGGCCGTGTCCGGTGGGCGCGCCACCGGCGAATATCGGGTGCCGGCGCGCGGACCGACCGAATTCGTTCCGGCAGGCGGGGCCGCGGCCGCGGGGGCGTCAGGCCAGCGCGGCGACCCGTCGTTCGCGCTCGGCATCGGTGACCCGGCGGGTGGTGGCGAGCTCGTTCAGCCACCGGCCCTGCTCGATCCCGCGCTCGAACTGGCGGACGCCCTCCTCCCCGATCCGGCGCGCGGCGAACAACGCCATGCAGCCACCGCCGAGGACCGCTCCCATCACCAAGGCGAGCAACACGGTCGTCATCCCTGATCCCCCCTCGGGACATACTGTTCCTCCTGGACGAAGGCGCCGCGAACCCTCCAAGGGATACGGCCGGCCATCGGCCAGGAACCGGGCCTGGCGCCGCCGTCCGGACTAGTGCGGTGACGGAACGCTCACGCCAGAAGGTGCGTTCTTGACGAACCGGCACGTGACTAGCCCGCCGCACGGGCGCTCCGGGCGCGGCGATGGCCCGAAGGGGCGGATCTTCGAACGCCGGAGCTACCGCTTGGGTCCCTGCGCCCGGCTATCCCATCTCCGGCTGCGACCGGAACTGTGCCAACTACCGTCTGCTGCCCGGGCCCCTGGGCGCCCGCGGCGACCGTCTGCTCGACCTGGCCAGCGCGCTCGGCGTCGATGCCCTCGGCGATGCCCTCGTCGCTGGCCATCAGCTCCTCGACGTCGACCGCCTCGAAGCCCAGGACCCCCATGTCGGTGAAGGCGGCCCTGACCTTCGGTCCGAACAGGCCGATGTCGCGCAGGGTGGGCACGATGCGGCTGAACAGCAGGGTGCGGAACTGCAGGAAGGTGCTCGACTCCTTCACGAAGCGAGCTCCCCCCACGGCCCCCCAAGAGCGCCTGTGCCAGCTACTGGGGATCCGTGGGCCCGGCCTCATCCCTGGCCGGTGAGCAGGCGGGTCACCTCGCGGTAGAGGTCGTCGGCGGCCGGCGGGGAGTCGGCGATGCAGGTCACGCCGAACTTGCCGAACTCGCGCAGCGCTCCCAGCAGGTGCAGGGTCGTCCCGGTCCGGGTGGCGGGGTCGTAGGCCAGGCCGGCCTGCCCCACCCTCGCCACCAGCTGCGCCGGCCCGGTCCCGACCAGGTCGCGGGACTTCAGGTTGTCGCTGGCCACGTAGGCCTTGGCCCGGCCGCCCGCGACCAGCTGGCCGCTGGCCGGCTCGTAGCGGCCCTCGGCGGCCAGCAGGGCCATCCAGAGCGGATGGGTGGTGCCGCCGATGCGCAGGTTGATCTCGCTCAGGTAGGTCTCCGTCCCGGAAGGGGTGGGCGCGATGACGAAGTCGATCCCGAGCCAGCCGATGATGCCCTGGGCCGCGAGCACCTCGCCGACCCGCAGCGCCCAGCGCTGGATGTCGAGCCGGTAGCCGTCGTCGGCAGGGAAGCGGCAGCCGAGGTACACCTGACCGCCCGGGCCGCCCAGGACCTGGCTGTGGGTGGAGACCAGCTCGACGCGGCCGGCCGGGTCGATGCGGAGCTGCACGCTCGGCGAGACCAGGCCCGGCGCCTGGATCAGCTCCTCGACGATGGCCCCGCCCTCCTCGACCTTGGCCGCGAACGACGGCCAGGACTCCTCGGCCGCGCCGAAGGTGGTCGGGCAGCCGACCAGGCAGCCGCCCAGGTCGCGCACGTCCACGATGGCGTTGCCCTGGCCGGAGAAGCCGTCGTTGAGCTTGACCACGACCGCCCTGGGCGGGGGTGGCGTGCGCGAGGCCAGGCGCCGCACCGCACGCTCGACGTCGGCCAGCGAGCGCAGGTCCTCCCACCCGTCGATCATGGGGACGCCGGCAGCCCGGGCCGCGCGCCGGCTGCCGGTCTTGGACCCCAGGCGGACGAGGTCGGGGTGGGGGCCGTAGACCGGCAGCGCGACCAGCTCGGCGAAGGCCCGCTCGAGCGGCGTGACGTTGAACGGCAGCAGGTAGGCGTCCTGCCCGTCGCCGGCCAGCGACCGCACCCGGGCCAGCAGCCTGGGGCGGTCCAGCAGCTTGGCGGTGAGCGGACGGGGGCCGGGGTCGCCGGCCCAGACCAGGTCGAGGCGCTCCCGGGCGCCGGCCGGGTCGGCCAGGAAGCCGAGGTAGTAGGCGACGACGGCCGGGTCGACCGGCTGCGAGGTCAGGTAGACGATGCGCAGCTGCGGGTTGCGCAGCAGCAGCAGCGCGAACAGCATGCGCTCCTCGTAGTGCTGGATGCCGACGATCTTGCGCAGCTCCGGCACGGGGAACGACAGCGACGGGAGCACCACGATCGTGCCCGCGTCGAGCAGGAACGGGTCGCTTCCCCACGTGCGCCGGACGAAGGCGGCCTGCAGCTCCTCGAAGGTCGCCGGTCGTGCCCCGGTCGTCACGGTCGGCCGATCACGTCGCGCCATCCTCCCTGCGCGCGCACCGCGCACGTTCGGTCCCGCGGCGTCGCCGACGCCTGGCCTCGCGCCCTTCAGGCAGCGGAGCCTGGCGCTGGTCACGGCGTCAGACGCGCGGATGCAACCGGATTGTACTTGTTGTACCTGCACGGGCGATACGGGCCGCTGCCCGGCGCCCGCCGCCCACGGCGGGCGCCGGGCCTGCTCACGGGCCGGCCTGGACGCGGAGCTGGCGCTTCACCCGGGCCAGGATGGCGGTCATCCCGCGGAGGCGCAGGGGCGAGACGACCTCGTGCAGCCCCATCATGGTCCAGAAGCCGTCCGGGGTGGCGAGCACCTCGCCGACCGTGGCGCCGTTCAGCCCCCCGGCCAGGATCCCGGCGAACCCCCTGGTGGTCGGCGCCTCCGGGGGCGCGTCGAACCACAGGGTCACCCGCTGGTCGTCGGCCACCTCGCTGGCCACGAAGAACGGCGTCTGGCACTCGTGGACCTGCTCCATGGCGTCCCGGTGGCCCTCGAGGCGGGCGGGCAGCGGCGGGACGCGGCGCGAGTAGTCGAGCAGCGCCTCAAGGCGGAGCTCTCGGGGCAGGTCGGCGAACTCGTCCACCACCTCCTGCAGCCGCACCGGCACCGCGCCCACGGTCATCCCCGCACCGTCCCGGCCGACCGCTCGATCGGCACCCGCACCAAGTTGCCCCACTCGACCCATGACCCGTCGTAGTTCCGCACCTGCGGGAAGCCGAGCAGCTGGGAGAGCACGAACCAGGTGTGGCTCGACCGCTCCCCGATCCGGCAGTAGGCGATCACGTCGTCGCCGTGGGCCAGGCCGAGCTCGCCCTCGTAGATGGCGCGCAGCTCCCCGGCGGTCTTGAAGGTGCCGTCGTCGTTGGCAGCCCGCTTCCAGGGCACGTTGGCCGCGCCCGGGATGTGGCCGCCGCGCAGCGCGCCCTCCTGCGGGTAGTCGGGCATGGCGAGCAGCTCGCCGGAGTACTCCTGGGGGGAGCGGACGTCCACCAGCCGGCCCCTGGTGGCGATGTGGGCCAGGACGTCCTCGCGGAACGCACGGATGGCCTTGTCGTCCCGCTCCACCACCGGGTACTCGGCGGGTTCGCGCTCGGGCACCTCGGTGGTGAGCGGCCGGCCCTCGTCGATCCACTTCTGCCTGCCGCCGTCGAGCAGCCGGGCGTCGGCGTGCCCGAACAGGCTGGCCACCCACAGGGCGTACGCAGCCCACCAGTTGGACTTGTCGCCGTAGAACACGATCGTCGTGTCCCTGGTGACCCCCTTGGACGACAACAGCAGCGCGAACCCCTCGCCGTCGACGTAGTCCCTGGTGACGGCGTCGTTGAGGTCGTTGAGCCAGTCGATCTTGACCGCCCCGGGGATGTGGCCGGTCTCGTACAGCAGCACGTCCTCGTCGGACTCGGCCACCACCAGCCCGGGGTCGTGCAGGTGGTCGGCCAGCCAGGCGGTGGTGACCAGCCGCTCCGGATGGGAGTAGGCGCGCAGCTTCTCGGCGGGGTCGCGCTCCACCACAGGACGCATCGGCTCCTCCTCAGATCTGGGTGATTTCGGTCCGGACGCACCGGCTCGGGCCGGCGTCGGGATGAACGCCGCGCCCGTGCTTCCGATGGAAGTCACCGTACGCTTCCATCGGGATCGCTGTAGGCCGACCGGGGGTCGTCCCGGCGGAGGGGGCTGATGGCCCGCACCACGCCGACAGTAGCCGGCCCGGGCTCCCACGCATCGCGTAGGCGGCATCCTCCCTCCGCAGGTGGACAAGCCCGTTCTTGCCGCAGGAAGGTGATGCACAGCAGAATCGGGCATCCGCCGCCCCGGCCGGCTCCCGGCCGGTGACGCCCGCCCGAGCCGAAGAGGTGGCACATGGCCGCCGGCCTAGGAACTATCCCGCAGCGTGACACTGCCGCGCCCGAGCGCCCCCGTCGGCGCTGGGGCCGCTGGGTCGCCTTGGCGGTGCTGCTGGTGATGGCGGGCGCCGTCGCGGCCGGCGCATGGCTTGCGCTCGGCCTCACCCGCGCGGCGCGGGACGTCAAGACCTCGGCCACCGCGGCCCGAGCCGACCTCCAGCGGGCGAGCCGGGCGCTCAGGGCCGGCGACGAGGCCGGGGCGCGGCGGGCCGTGCAGGCGGCAAGGGCCGGGCTGGGCCGGGCCGACGCCGCCGCGGCACGCACGCCCGTGCGCATCGCCGGGCGCCTGCCCGTGGGCGCCACGCCAGTGGCCGACCTCGGCCACCTGCTGGCCGCCGGGCACGTGCTGGTCGCCACGGCCGACCACGCGCTTGGCGCCCAGGCGCGGGTCACCGGCGACAAGGCGACGCTGTTCCGCAACGGGCGCATCGACCTGGCCACCGCGGCCAGGGCCATCACCGAGACCTCGGCGATCCTCGTTGACCTCGACCGGGCCCGGGCCGAGCTGCGGCAGGTGCGCGGCGGGCGGTTCGCCCCGGGCGCGGCCGAGGCCCGCGACGCCACCCTCCGGGAGGTCGACGGCCTCGACCGGCAGGTCCGCCCGCTGGTCACCGTGCTCCGGGCGCTGCCGCCCGCGGTCGGCGCCAACGGGCCCCGCACCTACCTGGTGGCGGTCATGAACTCGGCCGAGCTGAAGGCGATGGGCGGGGCGCCGCTCGCGATCGCGCTCATCCGGTTCGAGCTCGGCAAGGTCTCCATCCTGCGGCGCGGCCACGTCCCCGAGCAGCGGCTCAACGTCGGCGTGAGCTGGCCCTACCTGCCAGGCGACCCGTGGCACCGGCCCGGCTCGGTGTCGAGGTTCACCAGCTCCGGCCTGTCGCCCCACTTCCCCACCTCGGGCGAGGAGATGCTCCGCGCCTACCAGGTCATCACCGGGATCCGCGGCGACGGGCTGGTCGCCATGGACCCGACCGCCTTCGCCAAGCTCCTTGGCGTGACCGGGCCGGTCAGCGCGCCCGGCTACGGCCAGGTGAACGCCAAGAACGTGGTGCGGCTCCTGCTCGCCGACAGCTACCAGCGCATCCCCGACAAGGACGTGCGCCACCGGGTCAACGAGGCCCTGATGGACGCGGTGCTCGGCCGCGTCCTCGCAGGGGGCAAGCTCTTCGGCCAGGTCAAGGCCTTCGGGGAGGCGGCCAGGGGCAGGCACGTGCAGCTCTACTTCCGGGACGCCGGCCTGCAGCGCACCACCCTCGCCCACGGCCTGGCCGGCGACCTGTCCCCCGCCCCGCAGGACTACCTCGCCGTCTACACCCAGAACGGCAACGCCAGCAAGGTCGACTTCTACCAGCGGCGCTCGATCGAGCAGGTGGTGCGCCTGGCGCCCGACGGGTCGGCCCGGGTGACCCGGACGATCCGTGTGACCAACGCCGCGCCCCAGGGCCCGTCGAACGAGCAGACCGGGTACTTCACCAGCTGGGCCCGGCCGGGGATCATCGCCTACCTGCCCGGCCGGGCCACCGCGGTGTCGGCCAGGGTCGACGGCAGACCAGCCGGATGGAAGCCGCTCCGCGAGCTCGACCGCCAGGTCGTCCGCGTCCTCCTGGTGTCCATGCCACCCGGCTCGACCCGCACCATCACGGTCGAGTACCGGCTGCCCAGCGCGGCCGTGCGGGAAGGCGCCGGCCTCCGGTACGCGCTCGCGGCCGACACCCAGCCGATCGTCAACCCGGCCTCCCTGCGCGTCGTGGTCGTGCCCCCGCCCGGCTTCCACGCCGCGCCGCAGCCGGGCTGGGCCGCCACCAGGGGCGCCCTGGTCGCCAAGCGCCCCTTCACCAGCGACCACGCCTTCACCCTCCACCTGCGGCGCTGACCGGCCCGGCGCGCCCCGCCGCCCCACGCCGGCGCTGGCCGGCCTGTGCGGCGCCCGGCTCGAGGTCAGGAGAACGACGGGGTCGAGCCTTCGGGCCCGGGCAGCAGCACCCGCATGGTGGTGCCGCCACCCGGTCGGGGCGCGGCGGTGATCTCGCCGCCGTGCGCCTCGACCAGGCTCTTGGCGATGGCCAGGCCGAGCCCGGCGCCGCCCGAGGCGGACGACTTCACAAAGCGGTCGAACACGTGCGGGAGGTCGTGCGCGTCGATGCCGGTGCCCGTGTCCGACACCGTGAGGGACACGCCCGCTGCCGCCGGCTCGACCGCGACCACGACCGAGCCGCCCCGCGGCGTGTGGCGGACGGCGTTCGACAGCAGGTTCGCAAGCACCTCCCCGATCCGCACGGGGTCGACGTCGAGTTCGGGCACACCGGGGGCGGCACGCCAGTCGAGCGCCACCCCGGCCGTGTCCGCGCGGACACGGAATGCCGCCGCCGCGTCCTCCACCAGCGACGCCGGGCCCACGCGCTCGCGGTGGAGCCGGAGCACCCCCGCCTCGGCCGTGGACAGCGTCTGCAGGTCGTCGAGCAGCCGCGCCATCACCGCGGTCTCCTCGAGGACCGGCCCGAGGTGTGCCTCGTCGGCCGGGTACAGCCCGTCGAGCATCCCCTCGACGTTGCCGCGGATCACCGAGAGCGGGGTGCGCAGCTCGTGGGCGACATCCGCGAGCAGGCTCCGGCGCTGCGCCTCGTTGGCCTCCAGGCGCTCGGCCATCTGGTTGAACGAGCGGGCCAGGCGGCGGACCTCGGCGGGCCCGCGCGCCTCGACCCGCGCCCCGTAGTCGCCCCCGGCGACGCGGTCGGCGGCCTCCATGACGTCGCCGACCGGCGCGGCCATGCGCCGCACCACGCGCCCGGCCACCAGCACGGCTACCAGCACGCCCACCCCGAGGACCGGGAGCGGGACCAGCGGGGGGCCGCCCCGCGGCCCGCCCGGCCCGCCCGGCCCGCCCGGCCCGCCGAAGCCACCCGAGAGGAGCCTGACCGCGATCGCGCTGGCCACGAAGGTCAGCCCGAAGAACAGCGCGAACAGGATGCCCAAGCGCCTGGGGAACCGCCGGCGCCCGCCGCCCCACCCGCCCGGCCCCCGGGGCGGGAACGGCTCGTTCTCCGGCCACCACGGAGGGCGCCGACCCGGACCGCGCCGGTCAGGCATCGGCTCGTTCTCCGGCCACCACGTAGGGCGCCGACCCGGACCGCGCCGGTCAGGCATCGGCTCGTTCTCCGGCCACCACGGGGGGCGCCGACCCGGACCGCGCCGGTCAGGCATCGGCGAACCGGTACCCGACGCCGTGGACGGTGAGCAGGTACCGGGGCCGTCCCGGCACCGGCTCGAGCTTCTTGCGGATGTTCTTGACATGGGCGTCAACCGCCCGCTCGTAGGACTCGAACGCGACGCCGTGGACCGCGTCCAGGAGCTGGCCACGGGTGAACACGCGGCCCGGCTCGCGCACCAGCGTCGCCAGGAGCTGGAACTCGGTCGGGGTCAGCTCGACCGGCCGGCCGGCGACCGCGACGCGCATGCGGCCGACGTCGACCTCGACGTCGGCCACCCGGAGGACCTCCGGCCCGCCGGCCCGCGCCGTCTCGGTCCGCCGCAGCACGGCACGGACCCGCGCGACCAGCTCCTTGGGCCCGAACGGCTTCACCACGTAGTCGTCGGCCCCGAGCTCGAGGCCGACCACCCGGTCGGTCTCGTCGCCCCGCGCGGTCAGCATCACGATCGGCACGTCCGACGTCCGTCGCAGCGTGCGCGCGACATCGAGGCCGTCCCGCCCGGGCAGGCCGAGGTCGAGCACGACCAGGTCGGGCCTGGAGCGGCGGACGTTGGCGAGCGCGGCGTCGCCGTCGCCCGCCACGAGCACGTCGAACCCTGCGTGCTCCAGGTAGTCGCGCACGAGCCGCGCGATCTTCGTCTCGTCCTCGACGACCAGGATCAGCTTCACCCTCCACCTCCGGTCCTCCCGCAGCCTGACGAGGCGGCGGGGCGGAGGCAAGCCTCCGCCCCTCCCACCGTGCCGGCGTCCTCAGGTGCCGGCGTCCTCACGTGGCCGCACGTGGCCGCGTCCTCACGTGGCCGCGTCCTCAGGTGCCGGCGTCCTCACGTGGCCGCGTCCTCACGTGCCGGTCGGCTCGCCCTTGGCGCCCGACGGCTCGCCCTTGGCGCCCGACGGCTCGCTGGCCTTCTCGTGCTGCCGGCGGTGCCACTCATCGAACGCGGGCGGGCCGCCTTGCCCCCACGGGCCATGGGCGCCCCAGCCACGAGGGCCGTACCCGGGACCGCCCCAGCCACCGCGCCAGAAGACGCCGCGCGCCAGCAGGATGATCCCGATCACCAGCAGCGGGAACAGGATGAGCCCGAACGGGAAGAACCCGTAGCCGTGCCCGTAGCCGCGACCGACCACCCGGACCACATCGACGTTCTCGCCGCTGCGGACCAGCTCGTGGGAGACCCCCTGGGAGACCCCCAGGTTGTAGGCGCCGACCCCGATCCCGACCGCGGCCAGGATCCCGAGGAGCACCAGTCCGATGACAATTCCCCGTCGCATCTCAACCTCCTGTTGACGTTGACGGGTTCCTTCTTCCGCTACCGATGGTGCCCGGACGGTGTGAAGGACCTGTGAACGTGGTGCGGAGGCCTGTGGAGGAGGCCCCGCGGCCAGAGGCCAGAGGGGTCGCGGCCGGGGGTCGCGGCCGGGCGGCCGACATGGGGTCCTGGGACAGGCAGAGCAGGTCAGTGGTCGGCGCTCTGGTAGGGCCGAGCTGACGCCTCGGCCCGGAAGGTTGTCGGGCACGCCGGGCCAGATGCGGTCCTCCCCGCCGCTGCCGAGGCCCACCGCGCGCCGGGTGGGCTCACGGCCCCGGGTAGGAGGCGCCGACCCGCTTGGGCACGACCATGCGCCACGCCTCGACGACCAGCTCCCGCATCTCCGCCTCGTCGATCGCGTCCAGCCACACCCGCACCCAGTTGTACCGCTCATCCGAGGCGACCGGCATGTGGAACTTCTCCGGCTCGCTGGCCACGAGCGCCGCCCGCTCCTCCTTGGGAAACGCGAACCCCATCGACGCCTCATCCGGCGAGATCGAGACGAAGACGAGCCTGCCGACCCGGAACTTGACGTGGTCTCGTATCAGCCGCTCCTCGCTGCGCGGCAGCGAGCCAGCCAACCGCCGCACGTCCTCGGCCATGACCATCCAGACGACACCTCCTCAGGTTCGGCTCCCCGCGAGGCATGAATACCGCGACATACGGCAACGCTACCGTGCCCCACCGACGGTCCCAGCCATGAACGGCGAGCTTGCTCAGATGCAACAGAAATCAGGCCACGAGTAGAAGAGGGGCACCGACATGCTTCGGCACCCCGCTTCTGCCCAAGCGATTCCTGCCTGGGCAGCGCCTAATTTATTGGGGGAGGGTAGGTATTCCTGGTAGGAGGTATTCCTGCTCCTTCTGCCACCAGTTCAGCGCTCCGGCGCATGCTCCATCGTCGCCGGAAGGCGTCGGCCACGTCGGTGTTGCAGTAGCCAGCCCAGGCCACCGGTGCCCACGGGTCGAGCGGGACCTCAAGGGGGCCAGGCGGCAGCGCCTCGACGACCACCCCGGCGGCACGGGCCACCACGATTGCGGCCAGGTCGTAGGGGTGTGCGGCGTTGGGCGCGCCGACCAGCGGGCGGGCGTCCAGCACGGCGGTGTCGGCGCCGTCGGCAAGGCCCATGAGCAGCCCGCCGCTGCTTTGCGACGGATCACGGTAGACCTTGATCCCAGCCAGCAGCCGGTCCTCCAGCCGGCTCACCGCGGCGTCGGTGCCGGGGGTGTATTGCGGGAAGCTGACATAGGTCCTGGTGATGTCGGCGGCTGCTCGCGGGATCAGCGGGTATGGCAGCGGCCGGCCACCCGCGACCAGGTCGTCGTCCTCGGCGTTGGCGCCACCACCCTTGCGAGCCCAGGCCACAAGGCCGACTCGTGCGCGTGGCGTGGGAAGCTCGACCGCGGCTCCAACCTCGAGCTCCTCCAGCGTGGTCGCCTGGCGGCCGGCGCCAAGCAGCACCCAGGCGCTGCGCTTGCCGGCCAACCACAGGCGCGTGCCGTCGACCGGGTCGGCCAGGTAGACCCACGGCCCGGGCCCTTCGCCGATCGGCAGTTGCTCGTCGGCGCCCTCCACGACCAGGCGGCCGGGCCACCGCGAGCACCGCCGCTGCAGTTCCACCACCAGGACCTGGTCGGCTCGGTCGTCAAGGCCGTAGATGTCGTCGCCGCCAGCGCGCCGGACCACGCTGCCATCGGCTGTGGTCCGCATCGTGGTGAGCAGCGTGTCACGGACCGACCGGCCGACCTGCGCCAAGGCGCGCGCCAACTCGTCAAGGGTTGCGCTCAACGCGACACCCCAGCCGAGACGGCAGGCCCGTCAACACGCCCTGCACCGAGCCTGGCGAGAACAGCGGGCGGATCTCGGTGGTCCACTGCTCCAGGACCTCGACGATCCAGTCCATCTTGGGCACGGTCAGCACGGTCCGCCGCTTGGGTGGGCTGCCCCGTGAGGACTTGCCGTACCGGACGAACAGCGCACCGAAGCGGCCGTACTGGCCGACCTTGGGGTTGTGGCGAAGATCGACCAGGTCCAAGCCCCACGCCTCGCGGCGGCGCAGCCCGAACGCGTAAATCGTCTTCAGCGCCGCGGCGTCGCGCATCGCCGCCAGCGCCCCCTTGCGCCGCCGTGCCCGGATCTCCTCGACCCGACCATCGGCGGCGTCGAACAGCGCCTGCACCTCGGTGTAGCTCAACGGGCGGCGACCCGGCTGGCCCTCGTAGTCGCTGACGTGCACGACCGAGTTCGGCTCGTGAAAGAGCTGCTGCGGCGCGGTCCCGAACCGCCGCTGGCAGACCGCCGGCCAGCCATAGCGCGGATCGGTCAGGTACTCCATGAATAGCCATGAATAGCCGCAGTTGGATCTCGTAGCCGCGGGCGGTCGACATCGCGATCGGCCGCCCCCCTTCTCCCGAGCAGCCCTGGGTGATAAACGCCTCGCCCTCGCCAGGCAGCCACTGCCACGGGTACTGACCCGTGAAGACCGCCATGCGACGAACCAGCGCACCCCGCCGCTCGATCGTCTCCTCCTTGAGGAACCGCGCTTGCTGCTGGCGGGCCCAGCCCTGCAGCATCGCCTCGAACACCGCTCGCTCTGGCTCGAGGTGCACCACGCCCTCGACCAGCTCCAGGTGCGCCGAACCTGGCAGGTGACTGGCGCTCTGGCTCATCAACCCCTCCGTTGCAACGAATGCAACATTGTTGAGCCAGATGTGGACGGTCTCCAAACCAGCAGCTCAAACGCTGGGAGGGAGGACTCAGCAGCCTGCCCACGTTCCCATCCACAAGCGCGATGCTAATCCGCCTGGAACGCAGGGAGTGATCGCCACGTTCGGTCGCCAGCAGGAGTCAGAGATCGGCGGCGGCGACGGAGGGACGAACGACCTCGGCGATCTCGTGGGCGATCTCCAGGATCGTGTACTGAGCAGTGCTCCTGGCAATCTTGTCAGCAAGCGATGGGCTCTCGGCCATCACCTCGTCCTTGGTGATGTCGTGCCAGATCGGCAACAGGCTCTGCTCACCGGAGACATACCGCGTGACGAGGCCGTCGAGCTCGTATTGCGGCCAGCCCTTCCCGAAGAAGGATCGAGACAGCACGACGACTCCGAAGCGGCTGCCAGCAAGACCGGCGTCGATCTTGCGGCGAAGGCTATCGCCGATTCTGAGTTCGAACGCGTCCAGCCACACCGTCACGCCCAGTTCCCGCAAGTGCTCAGCAAGCGGCCGGGCCACAGCGTCCTTGTCCTCGCTGGCATGAGAGATGAAGACGTCCCATACCTGCCGGTCCCCAACGGCGTCGGCACCGGGTGGGGCCTCGTGCCGGATCTGACTCAGCGGAGCGCTGCCGGCGGCAGGGCGCAGCGGCGCAAGAGGCGGAGGCTCCACGACCACACCCGAACGAACGGTCCCCTGGAGACCCTGGAGGTCCACCGTGACATACCAATGCCCATCGCTGGGGATGGGCAGTGACACAGGCGATTGCCTGGCCAAGCCGCCCCAGTACCGGTGCTGTCGACCGTTCTTGTAGTTGCTGAGGTTGTGCGTGTCCATAAGCCGCACGTTGGCAGCGTTCCCCCTGAGCGTGACGACCGCCACAGCGCCCCGCCGTTGGCGTCCCAGATCGTGGACTACGTACTGAAACCGCATGTCATCGCCTCCGAACTGCCATTGCCGCGTCCATCAGACCCCACATCACAACGCCCTGAGCTTGCCATTGCATTCGATGCAACATCGTTGTGTCTGTTAGGCCCCACCCTGCAATGGGCCAGGTCAGAGGCGTGGCGAGGGGTGCCAGCACGCCCCCAGGCACCCCTCATCACCTGGGCTTTCACGTTGCGCCTACCCGGATGAATTGTTGCATCGGATGTAATAGCGCTCGTTTCAGCTGCAGCCGCTGGTCGTCCCGCAGGACTCGCAGACGAAGCAGGAGCCGGCTGGCCGCATCCGCACCCCGCAGGTCGAGCAGAACGGCGCGTCGACCGCTGCCATCCCCGGGGTGAACGCCAGCTCGCTCGCCACGGGCGGCGGGGCTGCCGGCTTGGGCGCCGGCTTCGTCGCGGGTTCCTCGACCGCGCCCTGGGTGGACGCCTGGGCCGGGGCGGGCGACGCGGCCGGGGGGGTCGCGTCCGTGCCGTTCAGGGCGGCGGTGCGCTCCGCGGTGGTCCGGATGCCGAGCGCGTGCCGGGTCTCGGGGCCCAGGTAGTCGATGGCCAGGCGGCGGGCCAGGTAGTCGACCAGGCTCTGGGCGATGCGGATGTCGGGGTCGTCGGTCATGCCGTTGGGCTCGAAGATCATGTTGGTGAACTTGGCCACCAGCGCCTCGAGCGGCACCCCGTACTGCAGGCCGACGCTCACCGCGATCGCGAAGGCGTCCATGACCCCCGACAGGGTCGAGCCTTGCTTGGACACCTTCACGAAGATCTCGCCGAGGCCGTCGTCCGGGTAGCACCCGGCGGTCAGGTAGCCCTCGATGTCCCCGACCCGGAACGAGGTCGTCTTGGACGGGCGCGACTTGGGCAGGCGCCGCCGGATCGGCGCGTGGTCGACCTCGATGACCGCGCCGCTGTCGGTGGTCACCTTCCTGTCGGCCGACAGCGGCTGCCCCACCTTGCAGTTGTCCCGGTAGATGGCGAGCGCCTTGAGCCCGAGCTTCCACCCCTCGACGTAGACCCGCTCGACGTCCTCCACCGTGGCCGACTCGGGAAGATTGGCCGTCTTCGAGATGGCGCCCGAAATGGACGGTTGGGCGGCCGCCATCATGCGGATGTGGCCCATGTAGTGGATGGGCGAGTCGCCCATGGCGCAGTCGAAGACCGGATAGTGCTCCTCGCGCAGCGCGGGCGCACCCTTTACCGAGTTGTTCTGGGCGATGTACTCGACGATGGCCTGGACGTGCTCCTCGGCATAGCCCAGCTTGCGGAGCGCCCGCGGCACCGTCTGGTTGACGATCGACATCGAGCCGCCGCCGACCAGCTTCTTGGTCTTCACCAGCGCGAGGTCGGGCTCGATCCCGGTCGTGTCGCAGTCCATGAGGAAGGAGATCGTGCCGGTCGGGGCGAGCACGCTGGCCTGCGCGTTCCTGAAGCCGAACTCCTTGCCGAGCTGCAGCGCGTCGTCCCACGAGTGGCGGGCGGCCTCGAGCAGGTCCAGCTGCACCAGCTCCGCGTCGATGTCGTCCACCGCCCGGCGGTGCTTGGCGATGACGCCCAGCATGGGCTCGCGGTTCTTGGCGTAGCCGGCGAACGGCCCCACCACCTGCGCGACCCGGGCGCTGGTGCGGTAGCTCTGCCCGGTCAGCAGCGCGGTGATCGCGCCCGACCAGGCCCGGCCCGCGTCGGAGTCGTAGGGCAGGCCCTGGGTCATCAGCAGCGCCCCCAGGTTTGCGTACCCGATGCCGAGCTGGCGGTAGTCGACCGCGTTCTTCGCGATCCGCTCGGTCGGGTAGGAGGAGTTGCCGACGATGATCTCCTGCGCCAGAAACACGATGTCGATCGCGTGCCGGTACGACTCCACGTCGAACACGTCATCATCCCGCAGGAACTTCATCAAGTTCAGGCTCGCCAAATTGCAAGCCGAATTATCCAGGTGCATGTACTCACTGTTATGAACGACCACACCGGCTGCCACGCTGCCGTCGCTCACCAGGAAGTTGTGCGTACCGTCGACCTCCAGGTCGTAGACCTGGACGGGGTGGTCGAGCGCAATGCCGGTCACGGCGACGACGCGGTCGGTCGTCTGACCTCGCTGATCGTGATGGGCCAGGAGGACGGTTCCAGGAGCCATGTCCTGGGCCGCGACCCAGCCGGCACCGGTGGTGAGGAACCGGTGCTCCGGGGTGCATCGGAAGGCGAGGCCGGAGCTGGTCCGGACCTCGACGAGGGTATGGGTCTCACCGGCCACCCACGCCCGAGTGATGGCACGGCTGACGAACCGCCCCGTGTGGGGATCCAGCGACCGGGCCGCTGGTAGCACGTCGCCCGCGTCAGAACGCTTGGCCAGCAGCTCCATGCGCACCAGGCCCTCATCGGTGTCGACAAGTGTGTCCCCGATGAAGCAGCAGGGGTTGGATGCGTTGATGCGGCCCGACTCGGGCGTGGTGTGCCAGTCGTTGATCGTGGTGTCGTACTGCATGCCCGGGTCGGCGCACTCCCAGGCGGCCTGGGCGATGTCGCGCATGAGGTCGCGGGCCCGGACGGTCTCGATCGTGCGCCCGTCGAGCACGGCGTGCAGGTCGAACGAGGTGTCGGCCTCGTAGGCGCGCATGAAGTCGTCGGTGACCCGGACCGAGTTGTTGGCGTTCTGGTACTGGATGCTGATCGAGTCCCGGCCGTCGAGGTCCATGTCGAAGCCGGCGTCGCGCAGCGCCCGGGCCTTGTGCTCCTCGCGGGCCTTGCACCAGATGAAGTCGCGGACGTCGGGATGGTCGACGTTCAAGATGACCATTTTGGCCGCTCTGCGTGTTTTTCCGCCACTCTTTATCGTCCCCGCCGAGGCGTCAGCGCCTCGCATGAACGACACCGGCCCCGACGCCTCCCCCCCGTTGCCGAGCGCCTCGCGGGACGACCGGATGGTGGACAGGTTGACGCCCGACCCGGAGCCGCCCTTGAAGATCATGCCCTCCTCGACGTACCAGTTGAGGATCGACGGCATGGTGTCCTCGACCGAGAGGATGAAGCAGTTGTGAACGCGGATGTTGTTGGAGAGGTACTCGCCGCTGTCGGTCTGGATGTCGAAGACGGGCTGTACACCTCGATCCTCGATGGCGACGATCTCCTCCTCGCGGAGCGACGGGCAGTTCTTGCCGTCGAGGTCGAGCGAAGCGTCCAGGGTCGCGACCTTCTTCGCCGACAGGAACCCCACCTTCGACCGGAAGGTCGCGCGCTCGGAGCGCATGCTGATGCTGACCTCGAACAGGTCCGAGCGGTCGGGCCGGGTATCCGCCTTGCGGAGCCGCCGCGAGTAGATGCCGAGGCGGAGCAGCAGTACCTGGAGGTCTTCGGTCCAGCGTTCGCTGATCACGGCGACGGCCACGTGCCCGCTGCCGCCCCGAACAGTGACGTATCCGTCGGCCTGGAAGACGCTGCGCAGGTAGGCGACGACGGCCTCGTTGGAGGCATTCCAGAGCCGGGCGGGCACCCGCATCTCGTGTCGCCGGTCGAGAAGGCCCCACGACTCGACGAAGGGCCGGAGCACTTCGCCGTAGAGGCGGATGCGCCGGCCGACGAGCGTGGCGTCCTGGGTCTTGAACGTCCGCACGTGCTGGTGAACGCTGGGGAGGACGACCTGCAGGTGGCGCTGCACCCAGTCGTACTCCTCCTCGGTCGCCGTCTGGAACTCGATGGTGAGCGAGGTGTTGGTGCCCGTCTGGTACTGGCCCACGAACCCGTCAGCCTGGAGCCATCCGGCCAGCGCCGCCTCTGATGCCTCCCTGATGCTCGGCTCGGTCCGGACGAGCGTTGCCGTACCGCCGCCCTCCTCCGACCGCCGCTCGAGAGAGGCCGTCAGCCGGCCAACCTCATCGTCGGTCGAGGCGCGGTGTGGATACATGTGCAGCCGCATTCCGAGCCGGAGTTGGTCGACGCGGAGCCACTCGCCACGGGTGCGCCGCTCGGGCACCGCGTACACCAGATGATCGGCGGTCGCCTCGACGAACGCGCCGTTGCGGAGCCGCACCCGGAAGACGCGCTTGTCGCCGTTGGCCTTCACCGCTCGCACGCGGGTCTCGCCGTGTGCGTCGTAGACGACGGTCCCGACGGCCTGGCGGTCGACCAGCTCACCGATCGGCACCATGCCGGTCGGGGTGCTGACCAGCGCGTCGTACGGCTGGCACGCCGAGGCCTGCGGGTCGGGCTCGACCCCGACGTTGAACCAGACCGGCGAGTTGAACGCGGCCTTCTGGTTGACCAGGATGTGGGTCAGCTCGGCCTGGAACGCCTCGGCGTCGGCATCGCTGGCGAAGTAGCCGTCCTTCACCCCCCACCGGGTGATCGTGCCGGCCACCCGGTCGACCATCTGGCGGACCGAGCTCTCGCGCTGGGGCGTGCCGAGCGGCCCCCTGAAGTACTTCTGGGCGACGATGTTGGTCGCGTTCTGCGACCAGGTGCTCGGGAACTCCAGCCCGCGCTGCTCGAAGGCGGTCGTGCCGTCACGCCAGTTGGTGATCACGGCGTCCCGGCGGTCCCAGGTCAGCTCGTCGTACGGGTGGGTTCCCCTGCTGGTGAAGTAGCGGCGCACCTGCAGGCCCTTGCGGGCCGCGCCCTGCTCGACCGACAGGGCGTCCCGGGTCTTGGCCACGATGACCTCCTAGCCAATCCCCGGGGGGGATGGCACCTCTTCATGTCCCGGAGAAGGTGGTGCGCAGGCGGCGGACCGGCTCCGCGGGCCCAGTGGGACGGCGACGGACAGAACTACAGCGCTGTGATTAAGCAACGGACAGGGTGTGTTGGTCAAGCGCTTCGTACACAACATGTTGTGGATAACTTGCATCCGGAATACGATTGTACCACTATATCTTGTGGTGGCCGATTCCTGTCGGCAGGGGGAGGAGACCGGTGCGCTGTCCCTTTTGCGGTACCGACGACGACCGCGTGATCGACTCCCGCCCATCCGAGGACGGGGCGACGATCCGGCGGCGGCGGGCCTGCGCCGGGTGCGGGCGGCGCTTCACGACCTTCGAACGAGTCGAGGAAGCTCCCCTGATCGTCCTCAAGCGGGACGGCTCGAAGGAGCAGTTCGATGTGGGCAAGCTGGTCTCCGGGCTCGAGAAGGCGTGCAAGAACCGTCCGATCACCACTGCCCAGATCCTACGGATGACCAGTGACATCGAAGAGACGCTGCGCGCCCGCGGCCAGCGCGAGGTCGAGAGCCAAGAGGTCGGCATCGAGCTGCTGAACGCGCTGCGCGAGCTCGACGCCGTGGCCTACATGCGGTTCGCCAGCGTCTACAAGGACTTCCAGGACCCGGCCGACTTCCAGCGCGAGCTGGCCAGCCTGCGGTCGCTGCGCAAGACCACACCGCCCAAGCCGCGCAGGCGCGCCGCCACCTCGTGAGCGGTGACCAGGCGATGCGGATCGCGGTCTACGGGGCCGGGGGCGTCGGCGGGTACTTCGGCGGCCGGCTGGCCCAGGCCGGGATCGACGTCGGCCTGATCGCGCGCGGGCCCCACCTGGCAGCGCTGCGCGAGCACGGCCTCCGGGTGCGCAGCGTCAAGGGCGACTTCGCGGTCCGCGTCCCCGCCACCGACGACCCGGCCAACCTCGGGCCCTGCGACTACGTGCTGTTCTGCGTCAAGTCCTTCGACACCGACGCCGCCGCGACCCGCCTGGAGCCGCTGCTCGAGGACGACACGGCCGTGATCTCGCTGCAGAACGGCGTCGACAACGAGGAGAAGCTCGCCCGAGCGGTCGGTGAGCGGCACGTCATGGGCGGGGCGGCCTACATCTTCGCCGGGATCGCCGAGCCGGGCGTGATCCTGCACACCGGCGGGCCGACCAGCATCGAGTTCGGGGAGCTGGACGGGCGCGTGAGCGAGCGGGCGAAGCGGTTGCTGGCCTGCTGCCAGCGGGCAGGGTTCACGGCTGCGCTGTCCCCGGACATCAAGACCGTGCTGTGGGCCAAGTTCGCCTTCATCTGCGCGATGGCGGGGATGACCGCGGCAGCGCGGCTGCCGATCGGGGAGATCCGCGCGGTCGACGCCTCGTGGGCGGCCTTCCGGCGGCTGTTCGACGAGGTCTGCGCGGTGGCTGCGGCCGAGGGCACCCCGGTGCCAGCGGCCGTGGAGCAGCGCATGCTCACCACCGCCCAGAACGTGGAGCCGGGCGGGTTCTCCTCGTTGCATGACGATCTCGTCCGCGGCCGGCGCATGGAGCTCGAGGCCCTGCACGGCTTCGTCGTGCGTCGGGCGGCCGGTCACGGCCTGGCCGTGCCCACCTGCGAGGCGGTGTACGCAATGCTCAAGCCGTGGGCGATCCGCAACGAGCGCGCCAGCATGTGAGCTCGGCACCCCGGGCCGTTCCGGCCACCTCTGGCCGTGCGCGATGGCGCGTCCACGGCTGACCCGCCGACGCCGCGCTCAACCTCCGGCGCGCGGCGCCGGCGGGCGGCTTCCGACCCTTCCGCACCAGTGGCGACCCCCACAGGGCCCGCCGCGCTCCCATGGCCTTCACGCTGCGGCGACATCCACCTTGGCGCGGCGTCGACCGGACGACCCTTCCGCGGGGAGTCACTGGCCGCTGGGCGCGGGGAGCGAGAGCTGCTGGCCGGGCTGGAGCTGGCCTCGCAGGCGGTTGTCACGGACGAGCTGGTCAACGACCTCGCGCGGGTCACGGTCCGGGGCAGCCCGGCGTGCGATCTCCCAGAGGGTGTCGCCGGCCTGGACGGTGTAGGTCTGCCGAGCCGCGGGTCGCTCCGGACCGTCACCCCTGGCCAGACCGGGCGCCACGAGCAGGAGGGATGCCACGACGAGCAGGAGCGCGAGCGCCCTGGCACGCCGCATCCGCACCCGTGGAGACACCTGTCGGGCGGGCGGCTCGGCCGGGGTGACGGCCAGGCCGGCCGCCGCCCCGGCGGCACGGCCGGAGGTCGCTGGCTGCATCTGCATGGAGGTTCCGTCGGGTAGGGAACACTTGTTCGACGCCCATCCTTGCCCAAACACGTGTTCGATGTCAACGACCGTCGTCCCCAGATTCGAACAGATGTTTGCTTCAGGTCATCGGCGCTGCTAGAGTCCGTGCAGTGCAGGACGTACCAGGTCGCCTGCCGGCCAGGGAATCCGACCACCTCGGGGGAAGGCGATGTCCGACGAGCTCACCAGCAGACAGCGGAAGATCCTCGGTGTGATCCGCGACGCGGTCAGCGACCGCGGCTATCCGCCTTCGATCCGCGAGATCGGCGAGGCCGTCGGGCTGACGTCCACCTCGAGCGTGCACTCGCAGCTCGAAGCGTTGCAGCGCAAGGGCTACATCCGGCGCGACCCGACCAAGCCGCGCGCCATCGAGGTCCACCTGGGCGGCCCGCCGATGGCCATGCCCAGGCCGCTGCCCACCTACGTCCCCTTGCTCGGCCAGATCGCGGCAGGCACGCCGATCCTGGCCGACGAGCAGGTGGAGGAGGTGCTTCCGCTCCCGCGCGAGCTGGTCGGCCAGGGCGAGTTGTTCATGCTGAAGGTCCGAGGCGACTCGATGGTCGACGACGGCGTCTTCGACGGCGACTACGTCGTCGTCCGCAGCCAGCGGGACGCCGACGAGGGCGACATGGTGGCCGCCCTGCTCGACGACGAGGCGACCGTCAAGCGCCTGTCGCGCAAGGGCGGCCGGATCCGCCTGCTGCCCGCCAACCCGGCCTACGAGCCGATCGACGGCGCCTATGCCACCATCCTCGGCCGGGTGGTCGCCGTCCTCCGGCGCCTGTAGCCCCAGCGGAGCGCCTGTAAGCCCCCAACGGCGCGCGCCCGGGCGGGTCCGCGCGCACCCGCCGCTCGCAACCACGGTGCGCGCGTGTCCGTCCGGCACCAACCGCCGCCGGTGTGCGCACCGGTCGAGGCGTGGCTCAGCGACGCTCGATCGAGGTGGCCGAGCGCCGTTGGATCGACATGTGTCAGCGACGCTCGACCGGGGCGCGGTCGCTCGGGGTGGCAGGCGCTGCCTCGCCGCCGGCAAGCACGTAGGGCTCGAGCGCTGCGGCCAGCGCGGGCGGGGCGCGCAGGGTCAGGCGGGTGCCCTCTGGCAGGTGCTCGACCACGAGGACCTCGCACTCCCGGTGGGCGCGATCGACCAGGTCGCCGCGCTCGAAAGGAAGCAGCACCTCGAGCAGCACCTCAGGGTGAGGCAGCCGCGCGGCAATCTCGGCCAGCAGCTCGTCGACGCCCTCGCCGGTCGCCGCCGACATCAGCGGCACGCCAGGGAACTGCCTGGTCAGCCTGGCCCGGGCCACCTCGTCGACCAGGTCGGCCTTGTTCAGGACCAGCAGCTCGGGTACCTCGGCCGCCCCGACCTCGCCGAGCACCGCCCGCACCGCCGCGACCTGCGCGGCCGGGTCCGGCCGGGACGCGTCCACCAGGTGGATGACGAGGTCGGCCCGCGCCACCTCCTCGAGCGTCGACTTGAACGCCTCGACGAGGTCGTGGGGCAGCTTGGCGATGAACCCGACCGTGTCGGTGAAGGTCACCGAGCGCCCGTCGGGCAGGTCCAGCCGCCGCGTGGTCGGGTCCAGGGTGGAGAACAGCTTGTCCTCCACCAGCACCCCAGCGCCTGAGAGCCGGTTCAGCAGGGTGGACTTGCCCGCATTGGTGTAGCCGGCGAGGGCGACGGCGGGGATGCCGGCCCGCTCACGGCGCTGGCGCTTGACGTCCCGGGTCCGGGCCAGGTCGACCAGGTCGCGGCGGAGCTTGGTGATCCGGCGCCGGATCCTACGCCGGTCGAGCTCCATCTTGGTCTCGCCAGGACCCCGGCCTGGGCCCCTGGTCCCGATGCCACCGCCGGCCCGGCTCAGGCTCTCGCCCCAGCCGCGCAGGCGCGGCAGGAAGTAGTTGAGCTGTGCCAGCTCGACCTGGGCCTTGCCCTCACGGCTGGTGGCGTGCTGGGCGAAGATGTCGAGGATGAGCGCCGTGCGGTCGATGACCTTCGCGTCGACCAGTTCCTCGAGCTGGCGGAGCTGACCGGGCGACAGCTCGTCGTCCATGATGACGGTGTCGGCGTCGAGTGCCCTGACCGCGGCGGCCAGCTCCCTCGCCTTGCCCTTGCCGACGAACGTCGCCGCGTCCGGGCGGTCCCGGCGCTGCAGCATCGTCTCGAGCACCTCGGCCCCGGCCGTCTCGGCCAGGCGTGCCAGCTCCTCCAAGGACCGCTCGGACGCTTCGATGGAGCCGCCCACGGCCACGCCGACCAGCACCACCCGTTCGAGGCGGAGCTTGCGCAGCTCGACCAGCTTGATGTCGGTGTCGTCGCGGCGGATGTCAATGGAACCTTGGTCGGCCATGGCCTCAACAGTAGCGGGTCGCGCCCCATCCGTCGCGCGGGTTTCCTCGGCCATCGCGCCTACCCGCCGACCAGCGCCTTGCGGACCCGCTCGCAGCCCTCTTCCAGGCGGGTGTCCGGGATCGTGAGCGAGAGCCGGATGTAGCCCTCGCCGCTCGGGCCGTACCCCGACCCGGGCGCGACGACCACGCCGGCGTCGTCGAGCAGCCGGGCGGTGAAGTCGGCGCTCGACTCCCCCGGCGGGGTGGGCAGCCAGACGTAGAGGGCGCCTTTGGGCGCGTCCGCCTTCCAGCCCGCCTCCCAGAACACCCCCATGATGCGGTCCCGGCGCCGCTGGTAGGTGGCGACCAGGCCGGGCAGGTGCGACATGTCGCTCGACAGTGCGACCACCCCAGCCCGCTGCACGGCGTTGAAGATGCCCGAGTCGATGTTGGTCTTCACCCGCCCGAGCGCCTCGATCGCGACCGGGTTGCCGACGACCCAGCCGACGCGCCAGCCGGTCATGTTGAAGATCTTCGACAGCGACCCGAACTCCACCGCTACGTCCATCGCGCCCGGCACCTGGAGGACCGACGGCGCCACGAACCCGTCGTAGGTGATCTCCGAGTACGCGTTGTCGTGGGCGAGCAGCAGGTCGTGGGCGGCGGCGAAGCGCACCGCGGTCTCGAACTGGTCGATGGTGGCCACGGCCGCGGTCGGGTTGGAGGGATACCCGAGCCACAGGATCTTCGCGCGGTCGGCGGCCGCCCCGTCGACCCGGCGGAAGTCGGGGAACCAGCCCTCCTCGGCGGTGAGCGGGATGTGGACTGGCTCGCCACCGGCCAGGATCGTGCCGATCTCGTAGACAGGGTAGCCAGGCTCGGTCACCAGCACCGGGTCGCCAGGGTCGACGAACGCCCAGGGGAGGTGAGCGATCCCCTCCTTGGAGCCGATGAGCGGCAGCACCTGGGTGGCCGGGTCGAGGGCGACCCCGAAGCGCCGCTGGTAGAAGTCGGCGATCGCCTGCCGGAACGCGGGCAGCCCGAAGTAGCTCGGGTACTGGTGGGTAGAGGGGTCGTGCGAGGCGCGGGTCAGCTCCTCGACCACGAACCCGGGCGTCGGCCGGTCGGGGTCTCCGACCCCGAACGAGATCACGTCGACGCCGGCCGCTTTCGCCGCCGCCACCTTCCGGTCGATCTCGGCGAAGAGGTAGGGCGGAAGCGCCGCAATTCGTCGCGCGGTCTGCATGTGCGAATCACTCCTTCCGCGGCCAACCGCCGCGAGCCGACGTCCGGGCCGCAACTGGTCTCTGGTAGATGTCCGGGGGCCGGGCGTAGCGGCCCTGACGAGGGCACAGGCGCTCTTGGGGGGCCGTGGGAGGAGCGTGTACTGGTGCCAGCCGCGGATCCCCCAGCACGATGGCACAGGCGCTCCTGGGGGGCCGTGGGAGGAGCGAGCTCCCCCCACATGGAACAAGGACCGCAGGTAGACATCTGTCAGCTACGCCCTAGCTCCTGAGATGTGCCAGCAGCTCGTCGCCCAGGGTGCCGTGGGCGACCTCGCGGGCCGGCCCGGTCATGCGGACGGTCCGGCCGGGCACCCATTCGAGCTCGAGGCGGCCGCCGCGCAGCTCGATCGCGACCTGCCCCCCAGTGAGGCCGCGCACCTGGCCCGCCACCGCGACCGCGCACGCACCGGTCCCGCAGGCCAGCGTCTCACCCACGCCGCGCTCCCAAGTCCGCTGGCGGAGCAGGTTCTCTCCGGCGGCCTGCACGAACTCCACGTTGGTCTTGTTCGGGAAGGCAGGGTGGGTCTCGAGCAGCGGCCCGAGGGTCGCCACCGGGACCGCCTCCACGTCGTCGACGAACACGACCACGTGCGGGTTGCCCATGGACAGGCAGGTGCCGACGACCGTCTGGCCCGCCTGGACCTCGAACGGCTCCTTGAGCGCCTCCCCCTCCCCCAGCATGGGCAGGTCGGCGCGGTCGAAGCTGGGCGCGCCCATGTCGACCGTGGCCCGGTCGACGAGGCCGTCGTCGCCCGGGTGCAGCTCGAGGTGCTTGACCCCCGCGCGCGTCTCGAGGTCGAACGCGCCGGCGACGTGGCCGCGGTCCGCCAGGTACTTGCCGACCACCCGGGCCCCGTTGCCACACATCTCGGCCACGGACCCGTCAGCGTTGCGGTAGTCCATGAAGAACGGCGCCCGGGTGCCCGGGGCGATCCGGATCAGGCCGTCGCCGCCCACGCCGAAGTGGCGGTCGCAGACCGCCCGCACGAACCCGGCCGACAGCTCGTAGCGGTCGCCGAGATCCTCGACCACCACGAAGTCGTTGCCCGTGCCGTGCGCCTTGACGAACTCCACCCGCTACCCCTCCGCCAGCTCCCGCAGGGCCCACGCGACCAGACCTGGCCCATCCGGAAGAGTACCCCATCGGATCCGGGGGTCCCGACGGAACCAGGCGAGCTGGCGGCGAGCGTAGGCGCGGGTCCGGGCGACCACCTCGTCCAGGGCGTCGACGGTCGAGCCGCCCCGCTCGATGGCATCCAGCACCTCCTTGTAGCCGAGGGCCTGCCGGGCGGTGCGCGACAGCGGTCCGGCGGCCAGGCGGCGGACCTCGTCGACCAGGCCGGCCGCGGCCATCGCGGCGACCCGGTCGGCGACCCGCTGCCGCGACCGCTCCGGGCCGGGGTCGAGGCCGAGGACGGTGAGCCGGTACCGCGACACGGGCTCGTCCATCGCCCTGCGGAACGAGGAGAACGGCTTGCCGGTGAGCTCGATCACCTCGAGCGCGCGGACGATGCGGCGCAAGTTGCCCGGTTGGATGCGGGCGGCGGCGGCCGGGTCGCGCCCGGCGAGCCGCTCGAACAGGGCGGGCAGGCCCGCGTCGGCCGCCTCGGCCTCGAGCCGGCGGCGGACCGCGGCGTCGGTGGGCGGGAACTCGAACTCGTCCACGACGGCATGGAAGTACAGGCCAGAGCCGCCCACCAGGAGCGGGACCCGGCCCCGGGCGAGGATGCTGGCGATGGCGGCGCGGGCCATCGGCTGGAAGCGGGCTACCGAGAACTCCTCGCTCGGGTCGACCACGTCGACCAGGTGGTGCGGCACCCGGGCCCGCTCGGCCGGCGTCGGCTTGGCCGTGCCGATGTCCATGCCGCGGTAGACGAGCATGGCGTCGGCGCTCACCACCTCGGCGCCGAGTCTCGGGGCGAGCTCGAGGGCGAGCGCCGTCTTGCCCGCCGCGGTCGGCCCGACCACGGCAAGGACGGGCCCAGGGCGGCCCTCGGCCCGAGCCGGCGCCCGGACCTTCATAGAGGTGGGGGTGGGTCAGACCGGCGTGCGGCGGCGGTGTCGGCGGTCAGCGTGGCGACGACGTACCCGACGCCGTAGGGAGCGTCGTCGTACAGAACCCGGCCGTGGAGGCGGCCGGCCCCGTCCAGCGCCCCGGCCAGGGCCTGCAGCACCGCCCGGCCGGCGACCATGAGCTCCCCGGCCAGCGAGGGGTCGAGCGCCGCAAGGGCGGCGAGGTCCCCTGCGGCGGCGGCTTGGGCGACGGCGGCGTCGAAGCCGGCAGCGGCCGGATGGAACGCGCCCGGCGCCCTGGCCGACCGTCGGGCCGAGAGGTCGCCCATGGCGACCACTCCCACCGGCCCGGACGGGCCGGCAGCGCGCGCCAGCTCCCGGCCCACGGCGATGGCCGCGCCCCGGCCGAGGGTGGACGGAATGGTCACCGCGGCCAGGTGGAGCGCTGCGACGCGGACCTCGGCAGTCCCGGGTCCCGGCCCGGGCCTGTCGGGGACAGCCCCGGCGACCCCGACCTCGGCAGTCTCGGGCCTGTCGGCGGCAGCCCCGGCGACCCGGACCTCGGCAGTCCCGGGCCCCGACCTGGGCCTGTCGGCGGCAGCCCCGGCGACCCGGACCTCGGCAGTCCCGGGCCCCGACCTGGGCCTGACCTCGGCCACCGGGAGGCCGGGGAGGTCGCGGCGGGGTGCTTCGCTGGCATCCGCGCCGAGCGCCCCCAGCAGCCAGGCGGCTACCGCCAGCGACAGGGGCAGCTCGTCCAGGGCGACCGGCTCGGGCAGGCCGCTGAGGTCGAGGGGCAGGACCCTCCCGGGAAGCCTGGCCCGCAGCTCCGTGCCGTAGGGCATGAAGGAGCCGAACGCGCCCGGGCGGGCGAGCCCCCAGACCGGGCCGTCACCGAGGACGAGGACAGCGCGGCTCGCCGGGAGGACCGATCGCAGCGCCTCGCGGCAGGCCGACCGCAGCGGGTCGAGCTCGGCCGCGGCTCCTCCGGCCAGGTCGGGCACGAGCAGGGGTGGGTGCGGGAGCAGCGCGGCCCAGACCGCGGGCATCAGCCGACCAGGGGCAGGGGCACCGCGCCGGCGGGCAGGGGCCGAGGCGGCAGCGCGGTCCCACAGCCCGCCGCCGGTACCCGGCGCGGGCGGTGGGCGAGTACCCGCCCGCCGAGCAGATGGTGGGGAGCGGCCTGCTCGACCCCGACGGTGACGAAGTCGCCGGGGGCGACGCCGGCAGCCACGGGGAAGTGGCACAGCTTGTTGGACCCGGTCCGACCGGACATGCGGGTCGGGTCGGTCTTGGAGCTGGCCAGCTCGACCAGCAGCTCCACCTCCGTGCCGACGAGCGCCTGGTTGTGCTCGAGGCTGATGCGTTCCTGCAGGTCGACCAGGCGGGAGAAGCGGTCGCGGACCACCTCGGGCGGAACCTGGTCGGGCATGGAGGCGGCCTCGGTGCCGGGGCGCGGCGAGTACTGGAACATGAACGCCGAGTCGAAACGAGCCCGCGCGACCACCTCGAGGGTGTCGGCGAAGTCGGCCTCGGTTTCCCCCGGGAACCCGACGATGATGTCGGTGGAGAACGCCACGCCGGGCCTGGCGGCGCGGATCTTGTCCTGGATCTCGAGGTAGCGACGCCGGCGGTAGCCGCGGCGCATCAGGCGGAGGACCCGGTCCGAGCCCGACTGGAGCGGGAAGTGGACGTGGTCGGCCAGCGGACGGCAGCTCGCCATGGCGTCGACCACGTCGTCACGGAAGTCCTTCGGGTTGGGGCTGGTGAAGCGGAGCCGCTCGAGCCCGTCCACGCCGTCGAGGGCCCGCAGCAGGTCCCCGAAGAGCTGGCGGTGCCCGGCCAGGTCGGTCCCGTAGGAGTTGACGTTCTGACCGAGCAGGGTGACCTCGACCACCCCGGCGCTGGCCAGCGCCTGCACCTCGGCCACGACGTCGCCCAGGCGCCGGCTGCGCTCCTTGCCCCGCAGCATGGGGACGATGCAGAAGGTGCAGGTGTTGTTGCAGCCGACGCTGATGGCGACCCAGGCGGCCCAGTCGCTGTCGCGCCGGGCGGGCAGGGCCGAGGGGAAGGCCTGCATCTCGTCGAAGAACTCGGCCTGGGCCACGCCCTGCTCGCTGGCCCGGCGCAGCAGGGCGGGAAGGCTGCCGATGTTGTGGGTGCCGAACACGACGTCCACCCAGGGCGCCCTGGCCAGCACCTTCCCTTGGTCCTTCTGGGCGAGGCAGCCGCCCACCGCGATCACCAGGCCGCGCTCGGCCTTGGCGGCGGCCAGGTGGCCGAGGGCGCCGTAGAGCTTGTTGTCTGCGTTCTCCCGGACCGCGCAGGTGTTCAGCACGACCAGGTTGGCGTCGTCGAGACCCGCGGCCGGCCGCATCCCGTCGGCCTCGAGCAACCCCGCGATGCGCTCGGAGTCGTGCTCGTTCATCTGGCACCCGAAGGTGCGGATCAGGTATCGCTGGCTCATGGCAGCCTCATGCTATCGCAGCAGCTCAGCCCGGCCGCGTGCGGTCGCCCTACTTGGCGTACTCCACGCTGCGGATCTCCCGTACCACGGTGATCTTGATCTGCCCCGGGTACTGCAGCTCCTGTTCGACCCGTTTGGCCATGTCGCGGGCGAGCACCTGCGCGGCCACGTCGTCGACCTGCTCCGGCTTGACCATGATCCGGACCTCGCGGCCCGCCTGCATCGCAAACACCTTCTCCACGCCCGCGTAGCTGTTGGCGATCTCCTCGAGCCGCTCAAGGCGCTTGACGTAGGACTCGAGGGTCTCCCGGCGCGCCCCCGGCCTGCCACCGGAGATCGCGTCGGCCGACTGGGTGAGCACCGCCTCGACGGTGCGGGGCTCGACCTCGCCGTGATGGGCCTCGATGGCGTGGACGACCTCGGGGGCCTCCTTCAGCCGGCGGGCCAGCTCGGCCCCGATGATCGCGTGGGAGCCCTCGACCTCGTGGGTCAGCGCCTTGCCGATGTCGTGGAGGAAGCCGCACCGCTTGGCCAGCCGCACGTCCAGCCCGAGCTCGGACGCCATGATCCCTGCGAGATGGGCGGTCTCGATCAGGTGGCGGAGCACGTTCTGGCCGTAGGAGGTGCGGTACTTGAGCCGGCCAAGCACCCGCACCAGCTCGGGGTGCAGGTCGGTGACGCCCACCTCGAGGCAGGCGTCCTCGCCGGCCCGCCGCACCTCGCTCTCGACCTCGACCTTGGCCCGTTCGTAGGTCTCCTCGATGCGGGCGGGGTGGATGCGCCCGTCGGAGACGAGCTTTTCGAGGGTGAGGCGGCCGACCTCGCGGCGCACCGGGTCGAAGCAGGAGAGCAGCACCGCCTCGGGGGTGTCGTCGATGATCAGGTTGACACCGGTGACCGCCTCGTAGGCGCGGATGTTGCGGCCCTCCCGCCCGATGATGCGACCCTTCATGTCGTCGGACGGCAGGGGCAGCACCGCAACCGTCGACTCCGAGGTCTGCTCCGAGGCGACCCGCTGGATCGCCAGCGTGACGATCTTCCTGGACCGGCGGTCGGCCTCCTCGCGCGCCTGCTGCTCGAGGTCGCGGACGAGCCCCATGGCGTCCCGCTTGGCCTCCTCCTCGATCTGCTTGACGAGCATGGCCTTGGCCTCGGCGGCGGTCATGGCCGCGACCTGCTCGAGCCGGCGGCGGTGCTCGTCGGCGCTCGACTCGAGCTCCCGCCGGCCCGCCTCGAGGGCCTGCTCCCGGTCGTGGATGCTCCCCTCGCGCCGGTCGAGCAGGGCCGACTTCGCCTCCAGCCCCTCCTCCCGGGCGAGCAGGCGTTCCTCGCGACGCTGGACCTCGACCATGCGGGTACGCACCTCGACCTCGACCTGTTGTCGAAGCTTGAGCGCGTCACCCTCGGCGGTCTGCCTGAGCTTCAGGGCCTCGTCGCGAGCCTCGACCGCAGCCTCGCGGCGAGCGGTGTCGGCCTGGCGGCGGGCGTCCTCGATGAGGGCCCGAGCCTGGTCCCCGGCCGAGCCGAGCAGGTTGGTCGCTTGCTTGCGCTGATAGTTGGTGCCGCCGATGAACCCGATGATGCCGACCAGGGTCCCGACGACTGCGATGATGCCGGCCTCCACAGCGGCCTCCTTTGCGCCCCCATCCGGCCGGGGGTACCCGGCCGGTTCAGGTCGCTCGGCGACCGGAGAGCCAGAAGGCCCCTGAGACTGCAACAGCGCCGAGCAACCGCCCGGCGCTGCAGAGAAGCCTGCGATTCACGACCCGGAGGCCGTCTGTAACGAAACGATCGAACACGAGACAGAGGAGGTTCCTCTGCCTTCCGGGGACGGCAATCCGGCGTACGGTCGATTGAGCAAGGTTACGTAATCGCAGAAGAGGCTCGGCAAATCCAGGCCTGTTCAGGGTAGGCCGGGCCGACCCATCCGGTCAAGGAAGGGCAGGTCAGAAGGGTTGTGAAGGGTTAGACTCGGTCGGAACGGACGCCTTCCTCGAAGTTGACCAGCTCACTGACGACCGCGTCGATGAGCCCCGCCGGATAGCCCCGACGGTCTAGATACCCGGCCAGGCGGCGGAACTGCACCTCCGGCCAGAGCCCTTCCATGCGCGCCAACCTGGCCTCGGCGACCTGCCGGCAGCGCTCGGCCTGCTCGTCGGCGGGCACGGCGGCAGCGGTCGCCCGGGCTGCGAGGTCCGGGCCGACCCCGCGGCCGCGCAGCTCACGGGCGATCACCGCCGCATCGGCACCGCGCCCGGCCCGGCTCTCGGCGTAGGCCGTGGCGAAGGCCTCGTCGTCCACCAGCCCCGCCGCTTCCAGCCGGTCGAGGACGGCCGCGGCCGCCTCCTCCGGCAGCCCGCGCTGCCCGAGCCGCCGCTCGAGCTCCGCCCGGCTCCGCGCCCTCACCGTCAGCAACCACAGCGCCGCCTCCCGAGCCGCGGCCACCGGGTCCCGCTCTGCCTCAGGGACGGCGGCATCCCGTGACGACCGGCGCGCCCGCGTGGACCGAGCGTCCTTGCCCGGCTCCGGTGCGCCGCCCTGCCCTGGTCGTTGCGGCACGGTCAGCTCTCAGTCAGCTCCGGCGCGATCGTGGGCTCAGGGCCATCCACCGCGGTGATGGTCTGGCCGATCCCGAGCTGGGCCTTGATCTTGTCCTCGATCTCCTTGGCCAGCTCCGGGTTGTCCCGCAGGAAGTTCCGCGCGTTCTCACGACCCTGCCCGAGCTGGTCGCCGTCATAGGTGAACCAGGCCCCGGACTTCTTGATCAACCCCACGTCGACCCCGACGTCGAGCAGGCTGCCCTCCTTGGAGATGCCCTGACCGTAGATGATGTCGAATTCGGCGGTTTTGAACGGGGATGCGCACTTGTTCTTCACGACCTTGGCCCTGGTGCGGTTGCCGACCACGTCAGCGCCGTCCTTCAGCGCCTCGATGCGGCGCACGTCGAGCCGGACGGAAGCGTAGAACTTCAGCGCCCGGCCACCGGGCGTTGTTTCAGGTGAGCCGAATAACACACCTATCTTTTCACGCAACTGGTTGATAAAGATGGCGGTCGTGTTGGACTTCGAGATCGTGCCGGAGAGCTTGCGGAGGGCCTGGCTCATGAGGCGGGCCTGGAGGCCGACGTGGGAGTCGCCCATCTCGCCCTCGATCTCGGCCCGGGGGACCAGGGCGGCCACCGAGTCGATGACGATGACGTCGATGGCGCCCGAGCGGACCAGCATGTCGGCGATCTCGAGGGCCTGCTCGCCGGTGTCCGGCTGCGAGACCAGCAACGCGTCGATGTTGATGCCGAGGTTGCGGGCGTAGGTGACGTCGAGGGCGTGCTCGGCATCGATGAAGGCGGCGATCCCGCCGGCCCGCTGCGCCTCGGCGATGATGTGCAACGCCACGGTCGTCTTTCCCGTCGCCTCGGGCCCGTAGATCTCGACGACGCGCCCGCGGGGCACCCCGCCGATGCCCAGAGCGAGGTCGAGGGCCAGGCTGCCGGTCGGGATGACCTCGATCGGGGCGGCCGGACCGTCGACGCCCATCCGCATGACCGAGCCCTTGCCGAACTGCTTCTCGATCTGGAGCAGGGCGACTTCCAGTGCCTTCTCGCGTTCCACGGTCCCTCCCCGGACGCTGCCGTTCCGGGCAGTATAGGTCGCGGCCATGACAGATCCTCTCCTCGTCGACGCGGTGGCAGCGGACCCAAGGGGAGGCTCTCCGCTGTGGTGCGTGCACCCTACTACGAACGTGTGTTCGACACAACGAGGATGGGCCGACTGTGGACAACTCCGTCTGCCCGTCGGCGAGCCCGAATCCTCGCATGTCTCGGCAGGACTGCGGAGCGCCGAGCGGGCACGATCCGGTTAAGCTGCTCGACTGTCAGGGTCCCGTCGTCCCAGAGTCGCAGCATGCGTGCACCGCCTCGCCGAGCGCTCCTCCCGCTCGTCGCCGTCCTCGCCCTCCTGGTGGTCCTCACCGCGACCGCGTTGGCCAAGGGTGAGGGCATCTGGCCGGGTAGTGCGACCTCGGCGACCCATCCCGCCGCGTCGACCGGTGCCGGCGCCGGGTCGGCTGGGGCCAGTTCCGCCCGTCCGGGGCCCGGTTCGGGCGCCAGCTCCTCGAGCGGTCCGGTGGCCAGCGGCTCGACTGCGAGGAAGGGGACCGTCGGCACCACCGACGCGCTCTTCATCTGGACGGGACGGGACGCGCGGGCGCCCGCCGACGCCGTGGGCGAGCAGCTCGGGCCGGGCGCGCAGGTCCGGTTGCAGCTCGGCCTGCGCCTCACCGGCGGTTCCGGGCGCGGGCTGGCCACGGTCAGCATGCGAAACCCGACCGGCAGGCCCTTGCCGGTTGCTGGGACCGTGCAGCTCATGGTCACCGGCCCGGGCACCCCCATGGTGGTCCGCCAGCCGGTGCGGCTGGTGATCCCGGCCGCCCAGGCGAGCACGGTGCGGCTCAGCTTCCGGCCGCCGTTCCCCGGGGTCTACCGGGTCCGCGCGACCTTCGTTCCGAGCTGACCTGGACCCGGGCTGACCTGGCCACACGGGCGCCGGGTGATACTCCTCAGCCGGGAGCGGGTCGGCCGCCGGTGAGCGGGAAGGTGCGCACGACCTGGTAGCGGGCGCCCCGGTTGGTGAGGGTGCTGCGGTAACAGCACAGCTCCCGCGCCTCCCAGGGTGGGCAGGCCGAGGTGGCCGCGGCCAGCAGGTCGAGCACCGGCTCGGGCACCGGTCCGGGAGCCGGGAAGCGCGCCAGGGTCAGGTGGGGCTGGAACTCCCGCTCCTCGAAGCGCAGGCCGGCCGTGCGGCAGGCGGTGGCCAGGTTGCCGGCGAGCCGGGCCAGCACTTCGACGTCGCCGGCCACCCCGGCCCACAGCATGCGGGTCCTGCGCGGGCTGGGGAAGCCGCCGGCACCGTGGAGCTGGAGCCGGGCCGGCCCGATCCCGGTCACGGCCGTCTCGCCCACGGTGACCACCTCGGAGGAGAACTCGGGGCGGACCTGGCCGAGGAACGCCAGGGTCAGGTGCCAGCCGCTCGACGCAGTCACCCGCGCCTGGGGCAGGGCCCGGCCCAGCTCGGGCAGGGCGGCCTCGAGCGGCGCCCGGCCGGCACCGGGCACGGGCACGGCGAAGAACAGCCGCCCGGTGAGCAGGTCCGGGTCGGACAACACCCGGTCGGCGTCCATCAGACGGCCACCCGGGGAGCCGCGGGACCAGAACCCGGGACCGTCGCGCTCGAGCTCCCGGCCACGGCCGCAGGGTGGGTAGCCGTGGTCCAGGCTGCCGCAGGGTCGGTGGCCGGGGAGCAGGCTCGGGCAGGGTCGGTGGCCGGGGACCAGGCTGGGGCAGGGTCGGTGGCCGGGGACCAGGCCACCGCAAGATCGGTGGCCGGGGACCGGGCTGGGGCAGCGTCGGTGGCCGGGGACCGGGCTGGGGCCGTCATGCGATGCCTTCGAGGCGGCGGCGGAGGAGGTCGAGGGCGAGCGTGGCCGACCAGGCCCGGACCTGGGTGCGGTCGCCCGGGGCGCGCGTGGTGGCGGTGACCGTGCCGGCGGCGTCGGCCACGGCCAGGCAGAGAGTGCCGACCGGCTGGCCGCCCTGCTCGGTGGGGCCGGCCACGCCACTGGTGGCCAGACCGGTGCCGGCCTCGAAGAGGCGCCGGGCACCCTCGGCCATGGCGGCGGCGACCGGCTCGCTGACCGGCCCGTGCTCGTCGAGCAGCCCCTGGTCGACGCCGAGCAGGCCGGCCTTGGCCTCGGTGGCGTAGGCGACCACTCCGCCCCGGTAGTAGTCGGACGCGCCGGGCACGGTGGTGATGCGGCCGCCGAGGAGCCCGCCGGTGAGCGACTCGGCCGTGGCCAGGCCCTGGCCACGCTCGCGCAGCAGGCGGCCGACCACCTGCTCGAGCGCCTCGTCGTCGCGGCCGTAGACCGCGGGACCGAGCTCGGCGCGCACGGCCTCCTCGACCGGGGCGATCCTGGCCAGCGCCTCCTCCCGGGTGGCCCCGACCGAGGTCAGGCGGACGCGCACCTCGCCGACGCTGGCCAGATAGGCCATGGTCACGCCGTCGGCCGTCTCCCACAGCGGCGTGAGCTGCTCGGCCACCCTGGACTCCCCGATCCCGGCCGTCCGCAGGGTGCGGGAGACGATCGCCCGGCCCTCGCCTGCGCGGGCGGCCAGGTCGGGCAGCACGACCCGCTCGAGCATGACCTCCATCTCGCGGGGCACGCCGGGCACCGCGTAGACCGGCTTGCCGCCGATCTCGATGATCAGGCCAGGGGCGGTCCCGCGCGGGTTGTCGATGGTGCGGGCACCCTCGGGCACGTCGGCCTGGCGCAGGTTCATCGTGGCCATGCGGCGTACGCCGAAGTGGGCGAAACGCTCCTCGAGCCGGCGCTCGATCGCGGCGTCGCGGACGAGCCGCACCCCGGCGACGGCGGCGATCGCCTCCCGGGTGACGTCGTCCTGGGTCGGTCCGAGGCCGCCGGTGACGATCACCGCGTCGGCGCGGGCGAGCGCCTCCCGGATCGTGTCGGCGATGCGCCCCTCGTTGTCCCCCACCGCGGTGTGGCGCAGGCAGTCCCAGCCGACGTCGGCCAGCCGCTGGCCGATCCAGGCCGCGTTGGTGTTGACGATCTGGCCGAGCAGCAGCTCGGTCCCAACGCCGATGATCTCGCAGCGCATGGTCGTCCTCGTCCTCCCGTCAGGCCGGCGCCAGGCCCATCCCGCGCACGAGGGTAGGCGGCAGGCGCAACCGGCGCAGGCCGAGGCGAGGGTGCTCCGGTGCCGGGGCAGCCCGGACGGTTGGCCCGCTCCCCGAGCGACCGGACCCACCCTCAGCGGTCATCGAGCGGCCGGCACGGCTGCGCGGGCGACGGGGCCGGGCACCGCCTCCGCACCCGGCGAGGCGGGGCGGGCGTACAGCTCGGGGCCTTCGGCGCCGGTCACCTCGACCTCGAGGTAGTCCCCGGGCGCGGCACCGGGCAGGCCCTCGACGCGCACCAGGCCGTCGTGCTCGGGTGCCTCGCGGAAGCTCCTGGCCTCGACGGTGCCGTCGGCGTCGACCCGGTCGACCAGGACCTGGAACCGTTGCCCCACCCAGCCGGCCTGGACCCGGTCGAGCACACGCGCCTGCAGCTCGGTCAGGCGCTCGACCCGGGCCCGGGCGGTGCGGCCGGGCACGCGGCCGTCGAGCGCCAGGGCGGCCGTGCCGTCCTCGGCGGACCAGGCGAAGAAGGCGACCCAGTCGAGCCGGGCCTCCTCGAGGAAGTCCTCGAGCTCGCGCACGTCCTGCCTGCGTTCGCCCGGGAAGCCGAGGATGAAGTTGGAGCGGAAGGCTGCGTCGGGGTCGAGGGCGCGGATGCGGCCGACGAGGTCGAGGAAGTCGCGCCTGGACCCGCCCCGGCGCATGCGGCGTAGCACGGGCAGGCTCGCGTGCTGCAGCGACAAGTCGAAGTAGGAGCAGACGACCGGGTTGGCGGCCATCTCCTCGAGCAGGCCGGGGGTGAGCTCGTCGGGCTGCAGGTACTGCAGGCGGACCCGGCGGAGCCCGTCCACGGTGGCAAGGTCGCGCAGCAGGTGGACCAGGGCCGAGCGCCCGCCCAGGTCCTTGCCGTAGGAGGTGGAGTTCTCGGCCACGAGCACGACCTCGGAGACGCCCTGCCCGGCGAGCCAGGCGACCTCGTCCACCACCTCGGTCGGGCGGCGCGAGCGGAAGCCGCCCCGGAACGACGGGATGGCGCAGAACGAGCAGTCCCGGTCACAGCCCTCGGCGAGCTTGACGAGGGCGACAGGCTGGCGCGCCCGGGACCGGGCCGGGAAGGGCGCGCCGGCCGGGGTGGGGAACACCATCGGCAGCGACCGGCGGCCGGCAGGCGGGACGAGCGCCGGCCGGACCACTCCAGGCGGTGCGGCCGGCACCGGTGCCAGGGCCACGGCGGGCCCGGCCGGGGTGGGCACGGCGGGCCCGGCCGGGGTGGGCACGGCCGGCGCCGGCGTCACGGCGGGCCCGGCCGGGACCGGCCTGCCGGCGCCGAGGGTGGACCCGAGCAGCTCGGGGAGGCGTGCGTAGTCGGCGAACGGCACGATCGCGTCGGCCTCGGGCAGCTCGGCACGGAGGGCGTCGGTGTAGCGCTCGGCCAGGCAGCCCATCACCAGCACGGTCCTGGCCCCCCCGTGCTGCTTCAGCCCGGCCGTGTCGAGCACCGTGCCGATCCGCTCCCGCTTGGCCTCCTCGGCGGCGCTGTCAGAAGCGAGTTCACGAGTCGGCGAAGGGGACTTGAGCGAGACGGCGCCGAAGATCGTGTCGATGGACTCCTGCTTGGCCGCGGCAATGAAGGCGCAGGTGTTGACGATGATCGCGTCTGCCTGCTCGGCATCGTCGACCATCTCGTACCCGCAAGCGGTAAGCAGCCCGGCGGCCTGCTCGGAGTCGACCTCGTTGCGCCCGCACCCCAGGGTGACGATGGCCACCTTGGGCGGTTGAACGGGATCGGGCATCGTCACCGCTCCTACGCTTCCTGGAGAGTCGCTGTGAATCTACCGGCCTTGGGCGGCCCGGTGATCCGGCCCGGCATGCGAGCGGTAGGACGGTCCCGGCTGAGCCGGGAGACACAAGAGACTACCTCGCCCGAACGCCAGCGAGCGCTGCACGCCCGACTGCTGGGCATCCTCGATGTCGTCACCGACCGCGATGCGCGCGCAGCAGCCCGACAGCGACCAGGGAGGTGACGGCCAGGATCAGCACGCATCGGCCCTGCTGCTGCTGGAGTGCAGTGGCGCACCGCAGTCCCTCACCTCTCAACGTCATCGTGCGCCCTCCATAGCGGACGGAATCGGCGCCGACCTATGCCGCACGAGACCGGACACCGAACCTGCGGCGGCTGTACGGGTCGGGAGCGGGCCTCGTAGACTCCCCCTCCCGGCGGGATCGCTCGGGGTCGATGCGGAGGGTGAGCACGGACGGATCGCGCACGCTGACGGGGCCGGGCTGGTGACCGGGCCTCCCCGGCTGCTGGTGCTCGACGACTACGAGGGACGCATCGCCGGGTCCCCAGGCATGGCCCGGTTGCGGCAGCTGGCCGACGTGACGGTGCTGGACCAGCCGCTCGCCCAGGCCGACCTCGCCGCGCTGGGCGGCGTCAAGTGCTCATGGCGATCCGGGAGCGGACGCGGCTGCACGGTGATCTCTTCGACCAGCTTCCCGAGGTGGAGCTGTGCTGCAGACCGGTGGCCACGCCTACCACGTCGACGAGCCGGCGGTCACCCGGCGCGGGATCGTGGTCGCCCTCGGCCGCCGGGCCCGGATGCCGTCGGCCGCGGTGCCCGAGCTGACCTTCGGGCTGATGATCGCCGTGCTGCGCCGGATCCACCCGCTCGCCGCCGAGCTGGCGGCGGGGGCGTGGCGCGACCTCGAGCGGACGCTGACCGCGGCCGAGGCCAACCGGCTGCGGGACAGGGTGTACGCGGGCCTCCACACGGGCTAGATGTTGAGGTCGCCGGCAGTTCAGCTACCCGGAGTCCCCGTTCCATGTGGGGGGAGCGAGCTCCCCCCACGGCCCCCCAAGAGCGCCTGTGCCATGGTCGAGGTGGTCGACCGATCCGTCAGGCGGTTAGCCGCGGGTGCCCGGGTCGCCCGGCTTGAAGCTGCCGCGCCAGACCGCGCCGGGCGCGCCCGCGGCGCCCAGCCGCTTGCCGTTGACGGTGAGCTCGACCCCGCCGGCGTTGCCGAGGATCACGTCGACCGTCCGGTCGGCGCTGAACGGGCGCTGCTCCGACGCGGCTGGCGTGCCCTGGAAGGCGACCTTGCCGTCGACCTTGACCAGGGTCCAGGAGGGCGCGGTGTAGCGCAGCAGGACGCTGACGCCCCTGGTGGCCGGCGCCGTCGTCGTGGTGGTCCTCGGCCCGGGCGAGGCGGGAGCGGCCGTGGCCGGCGGGTTCCTGGCCAGGAACCCCGGGCCCGGGTCGGTGGTCGGGCCGGTCGGCTTGAGGAGCTGGTAGAGGGAGGCGGCCAGGAAGATGGAGGCGGCCACGATGCCGACGGTCACCCAGTTGGGCGCCCGGCGCCGCGTGCCGAGCGGCCCGATCGGGGCCGGGACGCGCTCGATGACCGGGGTGTCGTTGCGCTCCTGGGCGCGGTAGGCCTCGACCAGCGGCGCGGGGTCGAGGCCGAGGTACCCGGCGTAGGAGCGCAGGAAGCCCTTGGCGTAGACGTGGCCGCCGAGGGCGGAGAAGCGCTCCTCCTCGAGCGCCTCGAGGTAGCCGGCGCGAATGTGGGTGGCGCCCGAGGCGTCCAGGATGGACCTGCCCTGTGCCTCCCGGGCCGAGCGCAGCGCGTCGCCGATGGTGCCCAGCGGAGACCCCCCTCTGGGGCTCGAAGTGCCCAGCCCGTCGACGGAATCGGGGTATTCTATGGAAGCCTCACCCCGCCGGCAACGCGTCGGAGGCTACTCGCCGACGATCTCGCCGTAGCCTTCCTCGCGGCTCTTGAGCTGTTCGAGTTCCTCGACGGTCATGAGCACGTCCCGGGGCTTGGACCCCTCGGACGGCCCCACGACCCCGCGTTCCTCGAGTTGGTCCATGATGCGGCGGGCGCGCGAGAAGCCGACCTTCATCTTCGACTGCAGCATCGAGGTCGACCCGAGCCCGGAGCGCACGATGATCTCCATCGCCTGGGTGAGCAGCGGGTCCTCGTCGCCGTCGTCGCTGGTGGCCCGGCCCTCGGCCACGACCCCGGCCTGGTAGGCGGCCTGCCGCTGGGCCTTGCAGTAGGCCACGACCGCCTCCACCTCCTTCTCGGTGATGAAGGCGCCCTGGACGCGGCGCGGCTTGGAGGTCCCGCCGGGCAGGTAGAGCATGTCGCCGTGGCCGACCAGCTTGTCGGCGCCGCCGGCGTCCAGGATGACCCTGGAGTCCTGGCCGCTGGCCACCATGAACGCGATCCGGCTGGGGATGTTGGCCTTGATGAGCCCGGTGACCACGTCCACCGACGGGCGCTGGGTGGCCACGACCAGGTGGATCCCGACCGCGCGGGCCATCTGCGCGATGCGGCAGATGGCGTCCTCGACGTCCCTGGGGGCGACCATCATGAGGTCGGAGAGCTCGTCGATCACCACCACGATGTAGGGCAGGGTGGGGCGGGGTGCGTCGCCGTCCGGACGCCCGCCGTCGTCGAGGGTGGCCGAGGGGAGCTTCGGCAGGGTGCCCTCGACGGCTGCCTGGTTGTAGGCGGCGATGTTGCGGACCCCGGCGATCGCCAGCGTCTCGAGGCGCATCTCCATCTCGCGCACGGCCCAGTTGAGCGCCTCGCTGGCCCGCTTGGGGTGGGTCACCACCGGCGTGATGAGGTGGGGCACGCCCTCGTAGTTGGTCATCTCGACCCGCTTGGGGTCGATCAGGATGAGGCGGACGCGGTCGGGCGTGTTGCGCATGAGCAGGCCGGTGACGAGCACGTTGAGGCAGACCGACTTGCCCGACCCGGTCGACCCGGCGATCAGCACGTGCGGCATGTCGGCCAGGTTGGCCAGGACGGGCTCCCCGCCGATGTCCTTGCCGAGCGCCACCAGCAGCGGGTGGCTGTCCTTGAGCTTGGGCACGTCGAGGATGTCGCCCAGGGTGACCAGCTCCCGGTCGCGGTTGGGCACCTCGATGCCGATCGCCGACTTCCCCGGGATCGGGGCGATGATGCGCACGTCGGGCGAGGCGAGCGCGTAGGCGATGTCGTGGGAGAGCCCGACGACCCGGGCGACCTTGGTGGCCGGCCCCAGCTCGACCTCGTAGCGGGTCACGGTCGGGCCCCTGGTGTAGCGGGCGACCTGCGCGTCGACCTCGAACTGGTCCAGGGTGCGCTCGAGGACCTCCGCGGTCTCGTCGAGCCTGCGGTCGTCGACCGGGCGGTGCCTGCCCTTGCGGAGCAGCGACGGGGGCGGGACGGTGTAGGCCCCGCCCGCCCGGGCCTGCAGGCTCATGGCGAGCTGGGTCGCCTCCCCGGCCCCGGGCAGGTCGGCGGGCACGGGCGTGGGCGGCGGGGGTGCCTTGGCCACCTCGGCGGGCGGCTCGTCGCCGGCCGGGGCCGGCTCGGCCGCAACGCCCTCCCCGCCGTCCTCGGCCGGTGGGGCCGAGCGGCGGGACCGGCGCCGGTCGCGGGCCGGGGCCTGCTCGCGCTCACCGGGCAGGCCGTCGAGGGTGACCGGCTTGGCCGGCCCGCCGGGCGGCTCGTCCGGGACGGTCGGGGCTGGCGGCGCGGGCGGCGTCACCCACGACTTGAGGAGGCGGCCGCTGCGGGCGACCCCTCGCCCGACCGACGCCACCGAGGTCCTGGTGGCGATGAGCGCGCCCAGGAACAGCAGGCAGACGAAGACCGCCCGGGCGCCCCAGACCGACAGCAGCTCGGCCATGGGCGCCGCGGTGACCGCCCCGGCCAGGCCGCCCGAGGTCTGCAGCACCTCGGGCGGGGCCGAGGCCGGGGGCGCGCCCTCGGCCAGGTGGAGCAGGCCGAGGCCGCCGAGCAGGAACGCGAACAGCCCGATGGCGACCCGGGCCCCGACGGCCTCGTCGGGCCTGGCCGCCGAGCGCCGGAACAGGGCGACGGCGACCAGGGCGACCAGCAGCGGCACGGCGTAGGCGCCCCAGCCGAACACCCCGCGCAGCAGCAGCTCGAAGAAGCGGCCGGCCCGGCCACCGTCGTGGAGCCACACCCCAAGGGCGAACATGGCGGCGGCGAGGATCAGCACGACCCCCTGGATGTCGCCCTTGTGGGGCGAGAGCGCCTGCCGCGACCCCTGGCTGATCTTCTGGGTGCGCGACGGCGCGGCCGTCCGGCGCTTGGCCGGCGGCCGGCGCTTGGCTGCGGGGCGGGTTCGGGACTTGGCCTTGGCCATGCTGGGCTAGACCTCCATCACCGTCGGGATGATGACCGGCCGGCGCTGGGTGCGCTCTCTGAACAGGGCCGAGGCGGTCTGGCGCATGTACTTCTTGAGGATGATCGGGTCCCCCACGCCCTCGGCGGCCGCCCTGTCGAGCACCTCGAGCACCCGGGTGCGGGCCTCCTCGATCAGGTTGCCCGACTCCGGCTCGTACACGAACCCGCGGGTGACGATGTGCGGGCCGGCCAGCACCTTGCCGGTCTGGGCCTCGATGGTGGCCACGATGTGGACGAAGCCCTCGCCGCCGAGCTTGCGCCGGTCGCGCAGGACCGCGCCGCCCACGTCGCCGATGCCGAGCCCGTCGACGAACACCATGCCGGCCGGGACCTCGGTGCCGCGCCGGACCCGGCCGGCGTCGAGCTCGACCACGTCGCCGTCCTCGCAGATGAACACGTGGTCGCGGGGGACGCCGGTCGACTCGGCGAGCTTGGCGTGCTGGGCCAGGTGCCGGTACTCGCCGTGGACGGGCACGAAGTGGCGCGGGCGCAGGGTGGACAACAGCAGCGTCAGCTCACCCTGGGCGGCGTGCCCGGACACGTGGACCTTGGCGTTGCCCCGGTGGTAGACGTCGGCGCCCTGCCGGCAGAGGTCGTTCACGGTCCGGTAGACGGCTGCCTCGTTGCCGGGGATCAGCGACGACGACAGCACCACGGTGTCGCCCGGCTCGATCCGCACCCACTTGTGGTCCCGGCCCGCCATCAGGGTGAGGGCCGAGAACGGCTCGCCCTGGGAGCCGGTGCAGAGCACGACCGTCTCGGCGGGGTGGCGCGAGGTCAGCTCCTCGACCGGGACCAGCAGCCCGTGCGGCACCCGCAGGTAGCCGAGCTCGCTGGCCACGCGCACGTTGCGGAGCATGCTGCGGCCGACCAGGGCCACCTTGCGGCCGAGCGCCGCGGCGGCGTCGAGGATCTGCTGCATGCGGTGGACGTGGCTGGCGAAGCAGGCGACCACGATGCGCCGCTCGGCCGCCTCGAAGATGTCGGTCAGGGCCCGGCCGACCTCGACCTCGGAGGGGATGAACCCGGGCACGTCGGCGTTGGTGGAGTCGGCCAGGAGCAGGTCGATGCCCTCGGCGGCCAGGCGGGCGAGCCCGCCCAGGTCGGTCGGGCGCCCGTCGATCGGGGTGAGGTCCATCTTGAAGTCGCCGGTGTGCACGATGGTGCCGTCGGCGGTGCGCAGCGCCACCGCGACCCCGTCCGGGATGGAGTGGGACACGGCGAAGAACTCGAGGTCGAACGGGCCCAGGGTGGTGCGGTCGCCAGCCGCGACCTCCACCAGCGACGGGGTCAGCTCGTGCTCCTCGAGCTTGGCAGCGAGCATCCCGAGCGACAGCCTGGTGCCGTAGACGGGCACCTCGTAGTCGCGCAGGAAGTACGGGAGCGCGCCCATGTGGTCCTCGTGGGCGTGGGTGAGGACCACCCCGACGACCCGCTCCGGCTCGTCGGCCAGCCACGAGAAGTCGGGCAGGATGATGTCGACGCCGGGCTGCTCGGCGTCGGGGAAGGCCAGGCCGCAGTCGATCAGCAGCCGCGCCCCGGCGTGCTCGACCACCGTGCAGTTGCGGCCGATCTCGCCGACGCCGCCGAGGAAGGCGATGCGCGTCGGGCCCGGCCCGGGCCTGCCGGACGCGGTGGGCTGGCCGGACGCGGTGGGCTGGCCGGACGCGGTGGGCTGGCCGGACGCGGTGGGCCCGCCGGACGCGGTGGGCCCGCCGGGACCGGCCGGCGCCGTGCCGACGGGCTGCTCAGCCACTGGCGCCGCCCTGCGGATCGAGGCCGAGGTCGGCCAGCAGGCCGCGCATGAACCGTGCCTGCTCGGGCGTGGCGTCGACCAGCGGGGGCCGCAGCGGCCCGGCCGGCAGGCCGAGCTGGTTCAGGGCGGACTTGAGCAGGATCGGGCTCGAGGTGGCGAACGCTCCCTCGAACAGGGCCAGGTGGCGCAGGTGGAGGTCGAGCGCGGTGCGGTGGTCGCCCCGCTCGAACGCGGCCACCAGCTCCTGGATGGCCGGCCCGACCAGGTGCGACAGTACGCTGACCACGCCGACGCCGCCGACCGCGAGCAGGGGCAGGAGGTTCTTGTCGTCGCCGGAGTACAGCTCGATCGCGCCGCCGGTCTCCCGGTACAGGCGGCTGGCCGCCGCCATGTCGCCCACGGCGTCCTTGACCGCGACGACGTTGCCGAGCTCGGCCAGGCGGACCAGGGTGGGCACCTCGATCAGGCACGCGGTCCGGGACGGGATGTTGTAGAGCATGCACGGCAGGCTGGTCGACCGGGCGATCGCGGTGAAGTGGGCGACCAGCCCGGCCTGGGGCGGCCGGTTGTAGTAGGGGCTGACGAGCAGGAGCGCGCCGGCCCCGGCCTTCTCGGCGAGCTGGGTCAGCTCGATCGACTCGGCCGTGGAGTACGTGGAGGTCCCCGCCATGACCCGGCCCGGGTCGCCGGCCGCCTCCACGACCGCCGTCCACAGCCGCGACTTCTCGTCGGCGGTCAAGGTGGGCGACTCCCCGGTCGTGCCGGCCACCACCAGCGTGTCGGTGCCGTTGTCGAGCAGGTGGCGGGCCAGGCGCTGGGCGCCGTCGAGGTCGAGCGCGCCGTCGGCGGCGAACGGGGTGGCCATGGCCGTGAGCACGCGGCCGAAGCGACCAGGCATGCGATCGTCTCCTTGTCCATCCGGGAGCAGGGCGAACCTGCCGGAAGCCACCGGAATTCTACTCGGACGTCCAACCCGGCCCGGGGAGGTTCTGCACATCTGCGCACACCTCGCGCGCATCCCGACCGGCTTGGCGGGGACGCCGGATGGGGGGGAGAGTGGCCGGCGGAGGTCCACGTCCGTCGGAAGGAGCGGGTGGCATGCGGGTGCTGGTGACCGGGGCGCGGGGCAAGGTGGGGCGGGCGGCCGTGGCCGCCCTGCAGCGGGACTACCTCGACGAGCAGGGCCGCTCGCCTGTTCGCGACGGGTGAGCACGCTGTTCGCGCGCTGCCTGCGGGGCCTGGAGTGGGTGGTCGCCGCCGAGCTGCGCGGGCGGCTCGGCGCGCAGGTGGTGGCGACGGGCCACCGGGAGGTGCACTTCCGGCTGCCGGGCACGCCCTCGGCAGCGCTCGGCCTGCGCACCGCCGACGACGTGTTCCTGCAGGTGGCGTCGGTCTCGGGGCTCGACCACACCCGGGCCAGCCTGGAGCGGCTCGGCGAAGCGGCCGGCGCGCTCGACGTCCGCGGCGCCGCGGGCCAGGTCCACGCGGTGCGCGGCAGCGCCGGATCCGCCACCGTGGACGTCACCGCCAGCTTCCTCGGCGGCCGCAACTACAACCGCTACGACATCGAGGACGCGGTGGGCCGGCCGATCGCCCGGCGCCTCGGTGCGGCATACCTGTCCAGGCGGGCCGGAAGGGTGGAGGCGGCGCTCTCGTGGCGCGTCCACCTGGCCGGCGACCGCGCCCTGATCGGCCTGCGCCTGGCCGCCCGGCCGCTGCACCGGCGCGCCTACAAGCAGGTGTCGCGGGTGGGGACCCTGCACCCGCCGCTGGCCGCCGCGCTGGCCCTGGTCAGCGGCTTGCGGCCGGGCCACCTCCTGCTCGACCCGTTCTGCGGTGCCGGCACCGTGCCGATCGAGGCCGCCGCGCTGCAGCACGACCTGGTCGGCGTCGGCAGCGACGTCGCGGTGGCGGCGGTCCATGCCGCCCGGAGCAACGCCCGCGGGGCAGGGGCTCGGCTCCGGTTCCTCGTGGCGGACGCGGCCGCGCTGCCGCTCGCCGGCCGTGTCGCCGACCGGGTGGCGAGCAATCCACCATGGCAGCGGCAGGTGACCGTCGAGGGGGCGGCTGCCGGGGACGCGCACCGCGTCTGGCAGGAGCTGGCCCGGGTCGCCCGGCGCGGGGCGCGGATGGTCCTGCTCGTCGACGACAGCGGCACCCACGAGCGCGCCATCCACGACGCTGGCCTGGCGGCCCACGCCCTCGGGCAGGTGAGCCTGTCCGGGCGCCATCCCACCGTCGTGCTCGTCCGGCCAGCCCGGGAAGAGACCGCCGAGCTGTTCGACCCCCAGGGCCTGCACGGCCCCGAGCTGGCCGAGGCCTTCAGCGCCGACGCGGGCCAGGCCGGCAGGGCCTGACCGCTGACCTTCTGCCTGGCCGGGGCGCGCGTTGCTCCGAGTCGGTGGAGGGCAGGGAGCGGGTCAGCCGCGTGACGCCGTGGGGCGAGGGGAGGTCGTGTCGTCTGTGGAGCACGGTCGTGTTGCAGTTGTGTCCGCTGGCTGGGACCGTTCCAGCGCAACGGGCTGCTGATCGGCGGTGCAAGCACGGGAGGGCGTGGGCGTGGGAGGCAGCTACGGCCGGTTGGCGGTCGAGGCGGAGCCGACGCGCGTGGCGGCGTGGGCGGAGCAGGCAGGGCTGTCGTGCCGGGTTAGCCCACGGGCCGGCGCATGGGTCGGGCTGTGCGTCGCCGACGACGGTATCGGTCCGGTCGCCCGCGACGGGCGCACGCTCACCAGGGTCGCTGAGGAGCTCAGCTCGTCGCTGTGCGCCTGTGTGGTGGTCGTGCGGTTCGAGGAGGACCGGCGGCTGACCGTCGACGTCGTCGACGCTGGCGAGCACGTCGCGATGCTGAAGGTTGACGTCCAGGGGGCCGCTGCCAGCGCGAGGCACACCCGGCCGGCGGTCGATGCGGCCGCCCTGCACGAGTCGGTACGCGGCCTGGCGGTAGCGTGCGGCCGGCCCGAGGCGACCGGCGAGGTCCTCGGCGCCGTCGCTGGGGTCGGTTGCGGCGCAGTGGAGGTGCACCTGCGGCTGTCGGCCGCGCTCGGCCTGCCGGGCTGGATCGTCGGCGACCCGCCGCTTACCACGCCGCAGCTTGGGGCAACGACCCGCAGCGAGGTTGCGCTTGGCCGCATCGGCGTTGACGAGGTCGTGTTCGCCGCGAGCATCGCTGGCCTGGACGGCGTGGTCGTCCCGGTCGCCGGGTGGACCCTGCTCGCGGGCCGCGCGGCTGGCGGCCCCACCCTGTGGCGGACCCTCGCCGACGGCCAGGCCAGCGGCCCGAGCGGCAGCCCGGTCGAGGGCGGCGCCGGGGGACCAGCAGGAGGGGCAGGAGGGGCAGGAGGAGGCGCAGTTGGGGTTGTTGCCGGTCAGCATGGCCGTCTCAGCCAACAGCCGGTTCCCGCTGCTGCAGCTGTGGACCGAAGGGCACGCCGGTGGCTACCTGTTGCTGCGCAGGGGCCGCGTCCTGGACGCTCACATGTGGGGCGACCCCTGGCTGACGGTCCTCACCGACGACGCGGCCGACCAGCTGGTCCCTCCGGTCGGCGACGCCGCCGTTCTTTCCGCCCGCTTCGCCCGGCCGCCCGAGGCGCAGGTGGCGTTGCGGGCGCTGCTGCGCCGCGATGTGGCTGCGCCGGCCGCGCTCGCCGAGCTGCTGGAACTGCTCGCCGCGCCGTTGGCCGCCGTCGAGGTGCTCACCGGGGCCACCGACCCGGCAACGCTGCCCGGCGCGTGCCGGCCGGAGCCGAGGTCGCTGGCACAGGCGCTGCGCGACGCCCGCCACGGGCTCCCCGGTGAACCCAGGTGGGTGGGTGTGCTGGACTGGGCCAAGTACGCCGTGCCGGCGGTGATCTTCGCGCTGCTGGTCGCCGCCGGTGCCAGTGTCGTCGCCACCGACGGTGGCAGCGGCCAGGACTACGCCGCGATGGCCTTGATCGCCGTGCTCGCGGTCCCCTGCGCCGTGCTGGCCTGGCGGGTTCGCCGGCGGCGGTCACGGTGAAGGCCCGGCGCAACCACCCACGGCGGTTGGTCAACTGGCAAGGGGGATTGCGGCAGCACCGACGACCTGCTGATCCACGCGCTGAGGGTGGAGCAGGTACAGCCAAGCGATGTGCACGTGGACGAAGAAGCCCTCCAGGCTACGATCCCGCCTCGGCTTGTTGTAGTGGTCAGCCGCCTGCAGCGCTTCCTGCCTGGAGGCGTCCACCATGAAGCGCCAGGTCGCTCTCACACCGCCCGCAGCGGTCCTCATCCACATGCCCGCCCGGGTCTGTCTCCGACTCACCCACGGAGCCGCCTTGCCCAGGTGCGCAGGCTCTCGGCCATCAGGTCGAGATCCGGGCCTCGCTCGCCCCGGATCTCCGCCTCGGTGTGCAGCCTGGCCAGCGCCTGGGCCTGCACCTCGGCCCGCTCGGCCAAACTCTGGTGGGGTCTGGCTGCGAGCCTGGAGGCCGTGTCGGCCACGAACGCGTCTCCGGCCTGATCGGCTGCCTGCCGGTCCATCTGCCCTCCTGAGGTTGTGCATGCATGCCAGAGCCTCCGGCGGACGGGGCGGACGGGGGAACCGTCCTGCTGGGACGGTCTGGACGTTTTCTGGGATGATTGATACGTCTCGGAGCGGAGGACTTAGTGTCATATGGCCAATGACCGTCTGCGAGCTGCGATGACCGCAGCGCACATGGACATCGAGGCGGTGGCGAGGGCTGTCGGCGTGGACCCCAAGACCGTGCAACGGTGGCTGGCAGGTCGCATCCCGCATGCCCGGCATCGCTGGGCGCTGGTGGATCTGCTCAACGAGCAGGAAGAGCTGTTGTGGCCCTCCAAGGGCCGAGCGATGGGGACCACCTACACGGCTGAGATCGTGGCGGCCTACGCGCACCGGGCCGAGGCTCCCATCTCGCTCTGGTCGCGACTGCTGTACCGCGCCCGTCATCAGATCGACCTGCTGGGCTACGCCATGCTGTTCTTCCCAGAGCAGCACCCGGGCCTGCCTGGCTTTGTCGTGGAACGGTGCGCCGCCACCGGCCTGAAGGTGCGTATCGCGCTTGTGGACCCTGACTGCGCCGAGACCTGCCAGCGCGACGAGCTGGAGCGGCTCGGCGGAACGCTCCCAGCTCGCATCCGCACGACCCTCCAGCACTTGGAGTCGCTCCGCGACGTGCCTGGCGTGGAGCTCCGTTTCGTGACGGTCCCGCTCTACAATGCGGTCTACCGCTTCGATGAGCAGATGCTCGTCACGCCGTACCTGTTCGCCCGGCACGGCTACGAGCACCCACTCCTCCACCTGCGACGCCTCGCCGCGGACGGGCTCTTCACCAGCTTCGCTGACCAGTTCGAGACCCTGTGGGCTGCATCCCCACCAGCGGTACAGGCGTGAACCGATGGGACGTGTGGACTACTACGACGACCCCAGCACCCCACCGGCCAACTCGCTCGTCGTGGGGGGCTCGGCCATCGTCACTGATGAGCAGGGTCGCATCCTGCTTCTGCGCCGGAGCGACAACCTTCTGTGGGCGCTACCCGGCGGCATGATGGACATCGGAGAGACCTTCGGTCAGTCGGTCGTCCGAGAAGTGCAGGAGGAGACCGGCATCCGGGTTACACCCGAGCGCATCGTTGGTATCTACAGCGACCCCAAGCACGTGTTCGCCTACGACGATGGCGAGGTGCGGCAGGAGTTCAACATCTGCCTGGCCTGCCGGATCGTCGGCGGGGATCTTCGTGGGAGTGAGGAGTCACTGGAAGTCGGGTTCTTCTCAGCCGTTGAGATCGATCGGCTCGACATGCATCGGTCGATCCGCCGACGTATTCGTGACTCCCTGGAATCCCGTGAGCCGGTGATCGAGTAGCGGCTCGAATGCCTCAGCAGCTTCGAATGTGACGAGATCGACCTGCTTCCTACCCCCCGCGGCGGTTGGTGAACTGGAGGGGCAGGCCTTCGTCGCGCTCCTTGAGCAGGGCGATCACCTTCTGCAGGTCGTCCTTGCTCTTGCTGATGACCCGGAGTTGGTCGCCCTGCACCTGTGCCTGCGCCTTCAGCCCGGACTGGCGGACCGTCTTGGCCAGCGCCTTCGCCTTGTCCTCGGGGATCCCCTGGATGAAGGTACACTCGATGCGGTAGTTGCTCTTGCCCGAGGGTCTGGGCTCGGACGTTCGCAGCGCCTTCAGCGACACCGAGCGTTTGACCAGCCGCTCCTTGAAGACGTCCAGCGCGGCCATGGCTCGCTGCCCGGTGCTGGACATGATGACCACGTCGTCGCCGGATCGGTCGATCGAGGTGCCGGTGTTCTTGAAGTCGAAGCGCTGCCCGATCTCGCGCTTGGCCTGGTTGAGGGCGTTGTCGATCTCCTGCCGGTCGACCTGGGAGACGACGTCGAACGACGCTTCAGCCATCGCAGGCTCCTCTCGCGGCGGTGCCCATGTCGGCTGCGCACCCTAGCAAGAGCCCGGGGCCGTCTGCCAGCACGTCAGCGGACCGCCGTCCCTGCCGGACGGTACGATCCGCCCGTGCACGCCACCGACACGCCCCTCGAGACGACGCTGCGGCCCTCGCTGCCCGTCCACCTCGGCCTGACGCTCGGCCCGCTGCGGCGGGGCAGCGACCCCTCGGTGCTGGTGGAGCGCTCGGGGGCCTGGTGGCGGGCGACACGGACCCCGGAGGGCCCGGCCACCGCCCGCTACGCCGCAGGTGGCGGCATGGTCGCGGTGGCGGCGTGGGGCCCGGGCGCGGCCTGGTGCCTCGACACGGCAGGGGAGCTGCTCGGCAGCCGCGACCACCTGGGCGGCTTCGAGCCGCACGGGCTGGTCCGGGAGCTGCATCGCAGCCTGCCCGGGCTGCGCATCAGCCGGTCCCGCACGGTGTTCGAGGCGCTGGTCCCGTCGATCCTCGAGCAGAAGGTGGCCGGCAAGGAGGCACGCGCGTCCTACCGGGCGCTGGTCCGGGCCTGGGGGACGCCGGCGCCCGGGCCGGTGCCGCTGCTGGTGCCGCCAGGCCCCGACGTGCTCGCGGGCAAGGCGTACTGGGAGTTCCACCCGTTCGGGGTCGAGATGAAGCGGGCCAACACGATCCGGGCCGCGGCCACCAGGGCGGCGCGGCTCGAGGAGGCGGTGGGCATGGACGCCGCAGACGCCCACCGGCGGCTCCAGGCCGTCCCCGGCGTGGGGCCGTGGACCGCGGCCGAGGTGGCGATCGTCGCCCTCGGCGACGCCGACGCGGTGTCGGTGGGCGACTACCACCTGCCCCACCTGGTCAGCTGGAGGCTGGCCGGGGAGCCGCGGGGCACCGACGAACGGATGCTCGAGCTGCTCGCCCCCTACGCCGGCCACCGGGGCCGCGTGCTGCGCCTGCTGCAGCACTCGGGGGAGTGGGCGCCGCGCTTCGGCCCCCGGATGCCGCTGCGCTCGTTCCGGACGAATTGACATGGTCAAACGCGCGGCGAGCGGGCCATGGACCGGTCGCGTCCAGCAGGCCGGACCATGCGCCATGTCGACCTCGGGTGTGCGGCGGGCGGGAATGTCACCAACGGCGGCAGCGCGGTCACCGCCTGGCCTGACGCGCTGTCGGAGGTGCTGTTCGGCGACCACGGCGTCACCTCCGGCATCGAGCCGGGGCCACGCTGATCGACATGTCGACGGTCGGTCCCGACCACATGCTCGAGGTCGCCGGAAGACTGCCCGAGGGCGTCGAGTTGGTCGATGCCCCGGTGCTGGGCGGCGTGGCCAATGCCGTGGATGGCACCCTGCAGATCTTCGTCGGCGGCAGCGAGGCGTCGTTTGCCCGCTGCCGGGACCTGTTGGCGCCGATGGGCACGCCGATCCATCTTGGGCCGACCGGCGCGGGGGCGGCGATGAAGCTGGTGGCCAACTCCACCCTGGCCGGCCTGATGAGCCTGGTCGGGGAGGCGCTCGCGCTGGCCGACGGGTTCGGCCTTTGGGGCGCTGTTCGGCCGTGGGGCGGTGGGCGCGGCGAACACGTCGCGGACGTTGAGCTCCCGGTAGTGGTTACCCTGGCCGGCGTGGCTCCTGGCGATGGTCGGGCGACGACAAGGAGACGATCCGATGCCACGACACCCACGTTGGCGGGCAAGACCGGCGCGGAGCCGGTGATGGGCCAGCTCGCCGACCGGATCCTCGCCCTGCACGGCTGGGTCGTCCTTGTGGTGGTGTTCGCGGTCCCGGCGCTGGAATCGTCGGCGTTCGTCGGGTTTGTGTTCCCCGGCGAGATCGCCGTGCTGCTCGGCGGGGTCCTCGCCTCCGAGCGCCGCGCCCCGCTGGCAGGCGTGCTCGCTGCCGCCATCGCGGGCGCGATCATCGGTGACAGCGTGGGCTATGCGGTCGGGGAACGCTGGGGCCGGCGCATCCTGGATGGCTCGGTCGGGCGGCTGGTCAAGCGCGAGCACCTCGACAGGGCCGAACGCTACCTGGCCGAGCGGGGCGGCACGGCGGTGTTCTTTGGCCGGTTCACCGCGGCGCTGCGCGTCCTGATCCCTGGGCTGGCCGGCATGGCCCGGCTGCGCTACCGCACCTTCCTGCTCTACAACGCGGCCGGGGGCGCGCTGTGGGCGACGGGGTTCGTGCTGCTCGGCTATGCGGCGGGGACGAGCTGGCGGCGGGTCGAGCAGCTCGCCAAGCGCGCCAGCCTCATCCTGCTGGTCGTCCTCGCCGGCGCCGTCGTGCTCGCCGTGGCCGCCCGCTGGGCCGCCCGCCACCCCGAGCGGCTGCGCACGGCGGCCGACCGGGTCTTCGCCGTCCCGCCGGTGGCGCGGCTGCGCGCCCGCTACCGCCACCAGCTCGCCTTCCTCGCCCGCCGGCTCCGGCCCGGCGGCGCGCTCGGCCTCGCCCTCACCGTCGGCATCGTCGCGCTGGCCGGGGCGGGCTGGGCGTTCGGCGCCGTCGTCCAGGACGTCGTCGCCCGCGACGAGCTCGGCCTGGTCGACGGTCCAGCCGCACGGTTCTTCACCGCCCACCGCGAGGCCTGGCTGACCAGCACGATGCGCGCCGTCACCATCCTCGGGGACCCGGCCGTGCTCATCGGGGTGGTGCTGCTCGCCGGGCTGGTCGGGCTGCGGCGCACGCGCTCGCCCCGGCCGTTCACCCTGCTCGCCGAGGCCTACCTGGGCGCCTTTGTGCTCCGGGGGGCCGTCGCCGTCCTGACCCGCCGACCCGGCCCCCCGACCGCCCACGCCCTCACGCATGCCTACGGGTATTCGTTCCCCTCCGCCCACGCCACCCTGGCGGCGGCCGTCTACGGCATGCTCACCGCGCTGGCAGCCTCCAGCCCGGCCTGGCGCCGCACCGTTCTACTCTGGACCGGCGCGACTGTGCTCGTCGCCCTGGTCGGCCTTTCCCGCCTTGAGCTCGGCACCGAGTGGCTTACCGACGTGCTCGGCGGGCTGGCGCTCGGGACCGCCTGGCTGTTCGGGCTGCTCACCGCCACCCGCACCGTCAGCGAACTGCACACAGGCACGACGACCCCCCTCCTCCCGGTGGCCGGCACGACCGAGCCACTCGCACGCCCCGACAGCGTCCCGCCAGCGACGCCCCGCGAACAGCCACCCGGTCGTGACGGTTGACGAGGAGCAACCAGCCGACCATCAAGCCGGCAGGGCCGCCGCTCGCATTTGAGTCCTCCTATGGACCGGCTCGACGTTGTGCTCGACGTTGAAGCGACCCCTCATGAGGTCGCCGCTGTTGAAGCTTCGGTTTACCAGGCTGTTGCGGAAAGCCCATGGACGGTTGCTCTGCTAGAGCGGTTCTGCTGCGCCGATGCCCGGGATGCCGAGAAGCCGGCGAAGACGAGCCACCCGCCCGGTGACCGAGGGATGGTCGGGCCGCAGGTTTCGAGGCGGCCGCAGCCACCTGGCGAGCTGCCGGAGCCCCAGCAGCGTTGCCGACCGGCGAACCAGCTCCTCGTGCCCCGCTGGGAGCGCACCGACCTCGCCGTAGCCGGCGAGGAGGTCATCCAGCAGCGGCGCCGGCGTGCTCTCGTGGTCCCACAGGTAGAAGTGCCCGACGTCGAACAGCGGCTCGGTCCCTCGGATCTCGCCGAAGTCGATCAGGCCGGTGTAGTCGCCGTCGACCTGGAAGATCGCCGTGGTGTCGAAGTCGCCGTGCGCCAGCGTCGCGCACGCCAGGTCCCGGCTGCGTTCGCTGGCGACCAGCGCCCACAGCCGGTCTAGCTCCGTGACGGTGCACAGCGCCCCAAGCAGCCCCGGCCACGGGTCGGGGAGGTAGGACGTCACGAACTCCGCGTAGGTCCTCCACATTGCGCGAAGTGGCCAGGCCGGAGGCTGGCGCCGCACCCAGCCGAAGCCCTGGACGCCCACGCCGTTGAGCACCGCCAGCTCGCGTCCGGCGGCACGGGCAACCCGGCGGGCGGCACGCTCGTCCCGGCAGTGCGCCAGGGGCTCACCGGCGATCTCGCCCATGATCAGCACCGAGCGGCCCAGGGCCTCCTCGAACGGCTCGACGTGGACGACCTGCGGCACCCGCAGACCTTGGTCCCGAAGGTGCTCCAGCAGCGCTGCGTCGACCGCGAGGTCTTCGTCGTCCTCCTCGGCGATCCGCACGTACAGCACGCGTCCCGCCGCTTGGGCCCGGTACACCTGGGTGGCCACGCCCGCTGGCGTCCGAGCCACCGTCAGATCGGGGCCAAGGACGCGTCGCAGCATCGCGTGCAGCGCCCGCTGGTCGACATCTGGCCTGCGTTCCAACCTGCCTCCGCCGCTGCGAACCGGGCAACCACGCTGGGAGTTCTTGGCGCGCGTCGATCCGCAAGCGCTCGAACCCGGGACGGGCTTTCTCACACCGCCTGATACTTCTCGGCTTCACTGAGACGCAACCTCGGCCGTGGGGAAGCCTGCGGCGACCTGTCCCCCAGTTGACGCCTAAGTCAATCCTGCTGACGCCGCTCTGACCACCCTACGGTCGGGCGTCCGGTGCTACCCGGGCTCCGGGAGCCGCCGCCCGTGGGCGCGGGCGGGGCCGGGGCCGGGCTGGCAGGTCGGGCACCAGTAGGTCGGCCGCTCGGCGTCGTGGCTCTCCTGCTCGGCCTTGCGGATCGGCGTGCCGCAGCGGCGGCACGGCTTGCCCGTCCGACCGGCCACCCAGCTCGTCCGCCCCGGGCGGGTGTCGCCGGTGGTGACCTGGTTCCCGGTGGTCCGGTTGGCGTCCATCATCCGCGCGAGCAGCGCGAGCATGCCCTCGAGGTCGCGGACCTCGCCGACCGTGGCCCACGGGTCGACGCCCCAGAGGAAGCAGAGCTCGCACTTCCAGATGTTGCCCGGGCCGGCGACGGCCCGCTGGTCGAGCAGGGCGGTGCCGATGGCCCGGGCCGGGTCGGCGCGCAGCCGCCTGGCCGCCTCGGCCAGGTCCCAGTCGGGGCCGAGCACGTCGGGGCCGAGGTGGCCGACGGCCTCGTGCTCCCGCTCGGTCGGCAGCAGCTCGCAGACGGCGAGCCGGAAGCCGACCGCCACCCAGCGCTCGGTGCGCAGGACCGCCCGGACCTGGAAGTCGGGACCGCGCCAGCGCTCCCCCGGGCGGTACAGATGCCAGACGCCCTCCATCTTGAAGTGGGTGTGCAGGGTCACGCCCGCATCGGTGCGGAACAGCAGGTGCTTGCCTCTGGGCACCACCTCCCTGACCACCTGGCCGGCGAGGTCGGCGGTGGCGGCCCCGGGAACCCGGAAGTCGGTGGCCAGCAGCCGCTGGCCGGCCAGGGCCTGGTGGAGCCGGGTCGCAGCCAGGAAGACGGTGTCGCCCTCGGGCACCGGGGTCAGGCCCCGTTCCCGCGCGGGGTCGCCGGCCTCGGGCCCGGCGGGTCCCCGGACAGCCGCAGGCCACGGGTTGACGGGCGGAAGCCGGCGGCGGTGAGGGCCTGGGCGAGCGGGCTGTCCAGCACCGCCTCCCCGTCGGCGCGCTCGACCGAGAGCTTGCCGAGGGCACCGTCCCTGACGGCCAGGGCGAGCGCGTCGGCCGCGCGCCCGAGCCGGTCCGGGTCGTCGGTGAAGGTGAGCAGGGTCCGGCCGCCCTTCTCGACGTACAGCACCAGCTCCCCGTCCACGAGCGCGACCAGCGCACCCGCCTTCCGCCCGGGCCGGTGCCCCGGCCGCCCCTCGCCGCGACCAGGCCCGGCGCCCTGGTTGGGCGCGGCACCCGGGGTGACACCGGGGCCGTGGGCGCCCACGGCACCCGGGTCGAGCCTGGCGCCCCGGCCGGCGGGCGCCGTGGTCGGCCGGTCGGGCCAGGCCAGGGCGGCACCGTAGGGGTTGGCCGGGTCGGCGGCGGCGAGGACCAGGGTCTGCGGGTCGCTGCTGGGCGCGGCCAGCGACCGGAGGCGGTCCACCGCCCCGACGCTGGCGAACTGTGCGCCGCCGAGGCCGTCCACGAAGTAGCCGCGCCGGCAGCGGCCTGCCTCCTCCATCGCCTTGAGCACCGCGTAGGCCCCGGCGAAGCCGCCAGGGACCCGTTCGGACACCACCGCGCCCCGGGTCACCAGACCGTGTCGCTCGAGGAGCTGCTCGGCGACCGCGTGCATGCGCCGGGTCGGGTCGGCGGCCCGCTCGGGCACCAGGCTCCAGCGGCCGGCGCCAGCGGGCGGGCCGAGCCGGCTCGGGAAGGCCGGGCCGCGCCGGCCCCGGCGGGCGGCCGGTCGCGCCACCGGGCGGGAGCCGCCCACCAGCGCCCGCAGCGGCGCCAGGGTGTCGTTGCTCACCACGCCGGCCCAGACCAGCTCCCAGATGGCGAGCAGCAGCTCGGCGTCGTTGGTGGAGCCGACCACGTCGGAGAGCTGGCGGAAGAACAGGGCACCGCGCCCGGCCAGGGCATCGCGGACCTGGGTGGCAAGCGGTGACGGCTCCACCGGCAGCGGCTCGGGCAGCAGCAGGGGCGCCTGCCCGGCGGTGAACAGGCTGACCCAGCCGTCGTCGGAGCCGAGCGCCCCGCCGCCCGCCCAGACCACCTCGCCCGAGGCGCAGAGCTGGTCGAGCAGCCCCGGGTTGTAGCCGGGGAGGCGGACGGCGAGCACCTGCCGTTCCAGCGCCGACGCGGGCACCGCGGCGCCCTGGAGCTGCTCGACCACCCGGTAGACGGCGTCCAGGTTGGTGAAGCGGGGGCCGGCAGGGCCGATCCCCTGCCAGGCGGCCACGAAGCGCGCGAGCGACTCCTGGGGGACCGCTTCGACCTCGCGGCGCAGCGCGGCCAGCGAGCGCCGGCGCAGCCGGCGCAGGACCTCGGCGTCGAGCCACTCCCGGCCCGACCGGCCGGGCCGGAACTCGCCCTCGGCCACACGCCCGGCCGCGGCCAGCCGCGCGAGGGTCTGCTCCACCACGGCCACGCCGAGGCCGAGGCGGGCCGCGGGCTCGCCGGCGGTGAACGGCCCGTGGGTGCGCGCCCACCTGGCGACCAGGTCGCCGACCGGGTCGTCGACCGGCGCGAGGAAGTCCTGGGGCACGCCGGGCGGTGGCGGGGTGCCGAGCCCGTCCCGGAACCGGGCCACGTCCTCGATCGCCACCCAGCGGTCGGCGCCGCCGATGCGCAGCCGCAGCGCCCGCCGCGTGCCCTGCAGCTCGGCCAGCCAGGCGGGCGCGGCAGTGGGATCGGCGACGCGCGCCGCGGCCTCCTCCACCGACAGGTCGCCGAGCAGCCGCAGTGCGTCGTGCAGCCCGTCCGGGCCGCGCGCCTTGCGCTCGGGCGTGAGAAGCTGCAGCTCGAGTTCCAGCTCGGCCAGGGCGGCCTGGTCGATCAGGTCGCGCAGCTCCTCCCGGCCGAGCAGCTCGGCCAGGATCGAGCGGTCCAGGGACAGGGCCTGGGCGCGGCGCTCGGCCAGCGGCGCGTCGCCCTCGTACATGAACGCGGCCACGTAGCCGAACTGCAGCGAGCTGGCGAACGGCGACGGGAACGGCGTGTCGACCTCGACGACGCGGACCTCCCTGCGGCCCACGGCCGCCATCAGCTCGGCCAGCCCCGGGAGGTCGAACACGTCCTGGAGGCACTCGCGCATGGTCTCGAGCACGACCGGGAACGACCCGTACCTGGACGCGACCTGGAGCAGCCCGGCGCTCTTCTGGCGCTGCTGCCACAGCGGGGTGCGCTGGCCGGGCCGGCGCCTGGGCAGCAGCAGCGCGCGGGCGGCGCACTCCCGGAAGCGGCTGGCGAACAGCGCCGAGCCGCCCACCTCGCCCACGACGAGGTCCTCGATCTCGTCGGGCTCGAACAGGATCGAGTCCGACGGGGGCGCCTCGTCGGCCTCGGGCAGGCGCACGACGACCCCGTCGTCGCTGTACATGGTCTGGACCTCGAGGCCGAGGCGCTCGCGGACGCGGGCTTCGATGGCCTGGGCCCAGGGGGCGTGGACCTGCGCCCCGAAGGGGGTGTGCACGCAGACCCGCCAGTCGCCGAGCTCGTCGCGGAAGCGCTCGACCACGATGGTGCGGTCGTCGGGGAGCACGCCGGTCGCCTCGACCTGCTCGTCCAGGTAGCGGACGAGGTTGCTGGCCGCGTTGCCGTCCAGCCCCGCCCCGGCCAGGCGCGCGAGCCTCGCCTCGGTGGGCAGGCCGGCCAGCTCCCGCAGGAAGGCGCCGAGGGCCCGGCCCAGCTCGACCGGCCGGCCGAGCGCGTCGCCGTGCCAGAACGGCAGCTTGCCCGGCTGGCCCGGGGCCGGGCTGACCAGCACCCGGTCGTGGGTGATGTCCTCGATCCGCCAGCTCGACGCGCCCAAGGTGAAGACCTCGCCCACCCGGGACTCGTAGACCATCTCCTCGTCCAGCTCGCCGACGCGGGTCTGCCGCTCCCCCACCAGGTAGACGCCGAACAGGCCCCGGTCGGGGATGGTGCCGCCCGAGGTGACCGCCAGCCGCTGCGCGCCCGCCCGCGGGGTGAGGGTGCCCTCCACGCGGTCCCAGTTGAGCCGCGGCCGCAGCTCGGCGAACTCGTCGGACGGGTAGCGGCCGGCCAGCATGTCGAGCACGCTCTCCATGGCGCTACGGGGCAGGTCGGCGAAGGGCGCCGCCCGGCGCACCACCGCCTCGAGGCCGTCGGCCGTCCAGTCGTCCATCGCCACCATCGCGACGACCTGCTGGGCGAGCACGTCGAGGGGGTTGCGCGGGTAGCGCATGGACTCGATCGCGCCGGCGCGCATGCGCTCCACCACCACCGCGCACTCGACCAGGTCGCCGCGGAACTTGGGGAAGACGATGCCGCGGCTGACCGCGCCGACCTGGTGGCCGGCCCGGCCGATGCGCTGCAGCCCGGCAGCGACCGAGTTCGGCGCCTCGACCTGGATCACCAGGTCGACCGAGCCCATGTCGATGCCGAGCTCCAGCGAGCTGGTGGCGACCACGGCGGGCAGCCGGCCCGCCTTGAGGTCCTCCTCGATCTCGGTGCGCTGCTCGCGGCTGACCGAGCCGTGGTGGGCCCGGGCGATCTCCTCCCCGGCCAGCTCGTTGCAGCGGGCGCAGAGGCGCTCGGCGAGCCGGCGCGAGTTGGCGAACACGATGGTCGAGCGGTGGGCCCGGATCAGCTCGACGAGGCGCTCGTCGATGTGGGGCCAGATGCTCGACCGGTCGGGCAACCCGGAGGCGGAGCCGCTGGCCGGCTCGACTCCGGGCCCCGGCCCCAGCCCGCCGGGCCCCAGCCCGCCGGGCCCCAGCCCGCCGGGCCCCAGCCCGCCGGGCCCCGGCCCCAGCCCGCCGGGCCCCGGCCCCAGCCCGCCGGACCCGGCCCCCAGCCCGCCGGACCCGGCCCCCGGGAGCGGGGGTTCGGGCCCGGGACCGGCGTCCTCGCCGATGGCGGCCATGTCCTCGACCGGGACGACCACCGAGAGGTCGAACTCCTTCTCGCTGGGCGGGGCGACGACCGTCACCGGGCGGGGACCGCCGAGGAAGCGGGCCACCTCGTCGGTCGGGCGCACCGTGGCCGACAGCCCGATGCGCCGGGCCGGCTCGCCGGTCAGCAGCTCGTCCAGCCGCTCGAGGCTCACGGCCAGGTGGGCGCCGCGCTTGGTGGCCACCACCGAGTGGACCTCGTCGACGATCACGGTGTCGACGAAGCGCAGCGCCTCGCGGGCCCTGGAGGTCAACAGCAGGAACAGGGACTCCGGGGTGGTGATGAGGATGTCGGGGGGCGCCGACGGGAACCGCCTGCGGGCGTCTGCCGGGGTGTCCCCGGTGCGCATCCCCACGGTGATCTCGGGCAGCGGCAGGTCGAGCCGGGCCGCGGCCACCCGCACGCCGGCCAGCGGGGCACGCAGGTTGCGCTCGATGTCGGCGGCGAGCGCCTTCAGCGGCGACACGTAGAGCACGCGCAGCCGCTCCGCGGCCCCGGGAGCCGGGCCTCCGGCCTTGTGCGCAGCGGGCGGCCGGGCCTCGCCGGCGCCAGGCGGGCCGGCCCTGGGCGCGCCGGGCAGCGACGCCAGGCGGTCGATCGCCGACAGGAACGCGGCCAGCGTCTTGCCGGACCCGGTCGGGGCGACGACGAGCACGTCCTTCTCGGCGGCGATCGCCTCCCAGGCCAGGGCCTGGGCCGCGGTCGGCGCAGCGAACGCGCCCGCGAACCAGGATCGGGTGAGCGGCGAGAAGTGCCGCAGCGGACCCTCGGCAGGGTCGTCGTGCCGTGCTGCCTGCTGGTCCATCGCGCCGGTAGCCTTCCGTGGGTGCTGGCTCCTTCCCCTCGCATGCTAGACCCGGCCCTCGACAACCACCGCCGCTCCTCCACAGTCCGCCAGGACCGGCGGTCTGCCCACCTCGGATGCGGCAATCCTCGCTGCCAGAGGCGACCGCAGGAGTGGCAAACTGGACGCAGGAGCCTCAGGTGGCGGCCGGGGCCCGCGGGACGCCGGCCTCCACCACTGTGTGCTGCAGACCCGATGCCGAGGGTGGTGCAAGGCTGATGGGATGGTTCGATCGGGCGGAGTTCGGCCCCAACGTCGGGCTGATCGACGAGATCTACCGGCAGTACCTGGACAACCCGGAGTCGGTGAGCGAGGCCTGGCGGGACTTCTTCGCCGAGAACGACCCGGAGGAGGACGGTGGCGAGGTCGAGACGGCGGGTGGCGGGCCCGGCCGCGCCACGACCGCCACCGCGGAACCCGGCGGCGAGCCCGCCCGGGCCACCGCCACCCGCGAACGCCCGGCGGCGAAGGCCGAGACCGACTCCAGGGGACGGGTCGAGGCGGAACCCAGGAAGCGGCCCGAGGGGGACGGCAGGGCAAGGGCTGCGGTCACCGCCACGGCCAAGGGCGATGGCAGGGCCGAGGCCGGCATGGTCCCGCTCCGCGGCGCAGCCGCACGCATCGTCGAGGCGATGGAAGCGAGCCGGGCGGTGCCCACGGCCACCTCGGTGCGCACCGTCCCGGCCAAGCTCCTCGAGGTCAACCGCAACGTGCTCAACGGCCACCTACGACGCCACCGGGGCGGCAAGGTGAGCTTCACCCACCTGATCGGCTGGGCCGTGGTCAAGGCGCTCGCGGCCGTCCCGGCCATGACCTCGGTCTACCGGGAGGTCGACGGAAGGCCCAACGTCGTCCACCCCGAGCACCTGAACCTCGGCCTGGCCGTCGACGTCAGGCGCCCCGACGGCGGCCGGACCCTGCTCGTGCCCAACGTCAAGCAGGCCGACACCCTCGACTTCGCCGGCTTCGTGCGCGCCTACGAGGAGCTCATCAAGAAGGTCAAGGGCAACAAGATCACGGTGGAGGACTTCCAGGGCACCACGGTGACGATCACCAACCCGGGCACGATCGGCACCGTGCTGTCGGTGCCGCGCCTCATGGCCGGCCAGGCGGCCATCGTCGGCGTCGGCTCGATCGCCTACCCGGCCGAGTACCAGGGCGCCGACCCCAAGGCCCTGGCCGAGATGGGCGTGGGCAAGGTCATCACCATCACCTCGACCTACGACCACCGGGTCATCCAGGGCGCCGAGAGCGGCGAGTTCCTGGCCAAGGTCCACGCCCTGCTGCTCGGCGAGGACCGCTTCTACGACCAGCTGTTCGCCGACATGGGCGTGCCGTACGTGGCGGTGCAGTGGCTTCCGGACACCCACGCCGGGCACGACGCCCTGGCCGCGGTCGAGAAGCAGGCCCGCGTGCTGCAGCTGATCAACATGTACCGGGTGCGCGGCCACCTGATCGCCGACCTCGACCCGCTCGAGGTCAAGCCGCCCTCGATGCACTCCGAGCTGAACCCGGCCAGCTTCGGCCTGTCCATCTGGGACCTCGACCGCCACTTCGTCACCGGCGGGCTGACCCGCGACCGCGAGCTGCCGCTGGGCGAGATCCTGCGCGTCCTGCGCGACGCCTACTGCCGCACCGCCACCTACGAGTACATGCACATCTCCCATCCGGGCGAGAAGCAGTGGATTCAGGAGCGGGTCGAGGTCCCCCAGCCGCCGCTGCCCAGGGAGGACCAGCTCCAGATCCTGCACAAGCTGAACGAGGCGGAGGCGTTCGAGCGCTTCCTGCACAACAAGTACGTGGGGCACAAGCGGTTCAGCCTCGAAGGGGGCGAGAGCCTGATCCCGATGCTGGACGCGATCCTCGACGCCTCCGCCGACGCGGGGCAGGAGCGCGTGGTCATGGGCATGAGCCACCGCGGGCGGCTCAACGTCCTCGCCAACACGGTCGGCAAGAGCTACGGCGAGATCTTCCACGAGTTCGAGGGGCACCTCGACCCGGCCCTCACCCAGGGCTCGGGCGACGTCAAGTACCACCTCGGCGCGGTCGGCAAGCACCAGACCCGCTCGGGCGGGGAGGTGGTCGTCGAGCTGGCCTCCAACCCGAGCCACCTCGAGGCGGTCAACCCGGTCGTCGAGGGCATCGCCCGGGCCAGGCAGGACCTGCTCGACCGGGGCGAGGAGGCGCCGGTGCTGCCCGTGCTGATCCACGGCGACGCCGCCTTCGCCGGCCAGGGCGTGGTGGCCGAGACGCTCAACCTCTCCCAGCTCCACGGCTACCGCACCGGCGGCACGGTCCACCTCATCGTCAACAACCAGCTCGGCTTCACCACCAGCCCGGACTACGGCCGCTCGAGCACCTACGCCACCGACGTGGCCAAGATGATCCAGGCGCCGATCTTCCACGTGAACGGCGACGACCCCGAGGCCTGCGTGCGCGTGGCCCGGCTCGCCTTCGCCTACCGCCAGGCGTTCAAGAAGGACGTGGTCGTCGACATGTGGTGCTACCGGCGTTTCGGCCACAACGAGGGCGACGAGCCGGCGTTCACCCAGCCGCTCATGTACGCACGCATCAAGGGCCGGCCGCCGGTGCGCAAGCTCTACACCGAGGCGCTGGTCAACCGGGGCGACCTGTCGCTGGACGACGCCGAGCGCGCGCTCGGGGACTTCCGCTCGCGGCTGCAGCAGGCGTTCGACGACACCCACACCGACAGCAAGGTGCCCGCGGTCGAGCTGGCCAGGCCCGTCTCGATGGCTGAGGACCCGCCGGTCGAGACCGCGGTGGGGCGCGAGCGGCTGGACCGCATCGCGGCCAGACTGGCCGAGGTCCCGGACTCCTTCAACGTCCACCCCAAGCTCACGAAGTGGCTGGCCGACCGCAGCGCAGCGCTCGGCAGGGACGCGATCGACTGGTCGCTCGGGGAGGCCCTCGCCTACGGCTCCCTGCTGCTCGAGGGGCGCACGATCCGCCTTTCCGGCCAGGACACCCGCAGGGGCACCTTTAGCCAGCGCCACTCGGTGCTGGTGGACCAGGTGAACGGAGAGCTGTACGTGCCGCTCGCCAACCTCGGCCCCGACCAGGGCCGCTTCTCCGTCTACGACAGCCTGCTCAGCGAGTTCGCCGCCATGGGCTTCGAGTACGGCTACTCGGTGGCCAACCCCGACGCGCTGGTGCTCTGGGAGGCGCAGTTCGGCGACTTCGTCAACGGCGCCCAGATCATCGTCGACCAGTTCATCGCGGCCGCCGAGGACAAGTGGGGGCAGCAGGCGCGCCTCGTGCTGCTGCTCCCCCACGGCTTCGAGGGCCAGGGCCCGGAGCACTCGAGCGCCCGCCTCGAGCGCTTCCTGCAGCTCGCGGCCGAGGACAACATCCAGGTGACGGTGCCGTCCACCCCGGCACAGTACTTCCACCTGCTGCGCCGCCAGACGTTGCGGGCCACCCGCAAGCCGCTGGTGGTGCTGACCCCGAAGTCGCTCCTGCGGCTCCCGGCCGCCCGGTCGACGGCCGCGGACCTGACCAGCGGGCGGTTCCAGGAGGTCGTGCCCGACCGCGGCGGTCCCGATCCCGAGGACGTGCGCCGGGTCCTGCTGTGCGCCGGCAAGGTCTACTACGACCTGGCCAAGCGGCGCAGGGACCAGAGGCTCGAGCATGTGGCGCTGGTCCGGGTGGAGCAGTTCTACCCGTTCCCGGCCAACCAGCTCCGCGAGCTCCTCGACGGATACGGCAACGCGGACGAGGTCTGGTGGGTGCAGGAGGAGCCCGAGAACATGGGCGCCTGGTCGTACCTGCACATGCGCGCTGAGCAGGAGTGCGACCGCGACCTCACCGGCGTCACCCGCGCCGAGGGCGCCGCGCCCGCGGCAGGGAGCCCCACCCTCCACCAGCAGGAGCAGCAGGAGCTACTCGACCGGGCGTGCGCCGACCTTTAGGGTTGTCGTCACCAAAATCACGATCGCGCGAAGGAGGCGGAGCCGTGAAGGTTCGGGATGTCGCGAGCAGCGCGGTGGTGGCGGTCGGGCCTGGGCACTCCCTCCGCGAGGCCACCAGGCTGATGGCCAAGCACCGGGTCGGCTCCGCCGTGGTCCAGGACGTGGAGAACCTGGTCGGCATCCTGACCGAGCGGGACGTGCTCAACGCCGTCGCCGCCGGGGCGGAGCCCGACGACACCCCGGTGCAGGACATCATGACCAGCGACGTCGTCACCGTCGGACCGGACTGGGACCTGGTCGAGGCGGCCGGCGAGATGGCCCGCCGGCGCATCCGCCACCTGGTCGTCTACGAGGGCGGGCAGCTCCTCGGCATCCTCTCGGTCCGCGACGTGCTCCCGGCCCTGCTGCCCGACCTCCAGGCCGGCCGCTGACCGTCAGCCCGCCGGCGTCGCCGGTGCGATGCGGGAGAGCAGCCAGTCACCGCCCCTGGCCGGGAGGACCATGGTGAAGCGCAGGAGCTGGCGGCGGGCCGGCTGGGCCTTGACCTGCCGGCCGTGCTCGGTCACGAGCCGGGCCGGCGCGCAGGCGAAGGCGGCCAGGATGGTCCATTGCCGCGCCCCGGCCTGGCTCGCCTCGACGACCTGGACCGAGTGGGAGAGCCCGAGCCAGCGCACGTGCTGCCGCCGCATCCCGGCAATCGAGGCCCGGTCGATCCGCCGGTTGACGCTCCCGGGCGCGTAGATCCGGTCGAGCAGCGCGGCGTCGCGCCGGCTGAGCGCGGCGTCGCGGAGGGTGACCATCTCGGCCAGCCGCCGCACGACTGCCTGGCGCTCGGCTTCGGTGGCGGTGCCGTCCGCGGCGACTTTGGCGCTGACCCGCGAGGCGATGGCGCCGCGGACGGTGGACGGCGGCCCGTCGGACCCGGTCACCAGCACGGCCCCGATCCCGCCCCCGAACAGCACCACCATGACGACACCCACGAACAGCAGGCCGGTGGCGGCGTTGCCACCGTGCGACGAGGAGCGATTCGAGCTAGCTCGCATACCGTTGCGCCGAACCCTCGGGGACAGGCCGCGGGCATGCTAGGCCGTCGAAAAATCCTACACAAACCGCCGAGGCTAATGATCCTGTCATCTCGTCGTTCCGAGCTGTCCGTTCAGCCCGTAATATTTCGTTCGAGCAGCGATCGTGAACGAATCGCAACCATGCTCGACTGCTCCACGGCACGGCAAGGCAGCAGCGCCTGGCATCCAGCGCCGGGGCGGGCTCCGGACGGCGTGCTACGGCGCCAGCGCCCGCCGCGCCTCGAGGCGCCGCTCGGCGTCCAGGCGGCCGAGGCCGACCTCGTCGTGGACGACGAAGCACATCGCCTCGGCGAGCGCACGGTGGCCGGCCTCCTCGGCCACCAGGCGGTGCATCGCCTGCGCCACCGCCCGGTAGGCGGGGTGGCCCTGTGGCGCGGAACGCAGCTCGGCCAGGTGCATCAGCTCGCGGGCGTTCAGCGTCATGGCGAAGCGGATCCGGTGGGCCAGGCTGACGGCGTAGGCGGCCTGGGCCGGGAAGCGGGGCGCGAGCGCCCGGTACAGGCCGGCCGAGGCGGCCATCGCGGCCCCGAAGCGGTCGCCCTGGCCCGCGGCCTCGACGTCGGGCGGGAGCTCGTAGCCGAGCGAGGGGGTGAGCGGCTGCCACACGATCGTGCAGAGCCGGTGGCGCTGCAGGTCACGGAAGGCCCCGTAGTCGGCCACCACGTCAAAGGTGTACACGGCCCGCTCGAAGGCCCGCCCCGGCTTGTGGCGCCGGTTCTCCCGCTCGCCGACGTACGCGGCGAGCAGGCGGGCCCGGTCGTCGGTGCCGAGCCGCGCGACCCGGGCGGCCACCTCGGCCTCGCCGGCCCGGGCGTGCGGGTAGGCGGCGGCGGTGAGCACCTTGTCCTCGCCCGCCGGGTCGAACTCGGTCAGGCGGACCGACGGGCCTTCAGGACCCGAGTCGGCCGGGCCGAGCACGTCCTCGACCACCCTGGCGGTCTCCTCGGCGGTGCGAGCCAGGTAGCGCGACCACGCCACCCCCCGGTCGGCCCGGTCGACCCTGGTCAGGAAGGCGGGGATGACCTTGCGCAGCTCGGCCAGGAGCAGCCCCCCGTAGGTCCGCGCCTCGGGCAGCGGGTGGGCCGCGAGGCGCAGCAGGAGGGCCTCGTACGCCTGGCCGGTGGCGTAGATGCCGAGGTTGGAGGTGGTGGCGGCCGGGAGCAGGCCGCGCAGGGCGTCCAGGGCCCTGGCCTTCACCGCGCGGCGCCAGGCCACCTCGCTGGAGCCCGCCTCGTGCGGCACGACCCGGTCGAGGTGCTCGGTGAGCGCGGGGACCAGCTCCGCGTAGCTCTCGAAGAGGCCGTCGAGCACGCGGCGGTACTCGGGGCCGAGCTCGGCGTCCGCGGCCACCTCCGGGTCCAGGTGGTAGCGCCAGCGACCGCCCGGACGGTCGGCATAGGCGACGTAGCGGGTCGACTGCTCGAGGTAGGCGGCCAGCCGGCCCCACTCGAGCACCTTGGTGAGCAGGTTGGACGCCTGCTCGCAGGCGAGGTGGGCGCCCCCGAGCTGGGCGACCGAGTCGTCGCCGTACTCGTCGAACACGCGCTGGTAGAGGGCGGCCGCCCGCTGCTCCCCGGTGGCCGGCCCCTGGACGACGCCGAGGCGTGCCTCCTGGCCCTCTTTCCCGATCGGCATGCGCATGTCTGTCCCGTTCGGCACGCCGAGGCGTGCCTCCGAACGGCGTGCCTCCGAACGGCGTGCCTCCGCGTTGGCGTCGGCGGCGTCGGCGAACTCGTCGAGGAACAGGCGGCGCAGGCTCTTGCCGGTGCGGGAGTAGCGGGCGAACAGCGCCCCCTTGACCGTCTCGGGCAGGTTGCGGAGCGCGAACACCGGCCCGTCGACGTTGGTGAACCACGGCGCCAGCCGGACCCGCTCGGCGTCGTCGAACTCCTCGACCCAGTAGGCCGCCGCGCCCGCGGTCATGCCAGCCCCAGCAGGGGTTCCAGGCCGACGGTGAGGCCGTGCCTGCCAGGCACCTCGCGGACCGCGAGCAGCACACCGGGCATGAACGAGACGCGGTCGAGCGAGTCGTGGCGCACGGTCAGCAGCTCGCCCTGGCCGCCGAACACGACCTCCTGGTGGGCGACCAGGCCGGGCAGGCGCACCGAGTGCACCCGCACCCCGTCGACCTCCGCCCCGCGCGCACCCGCGGCCAGCTCCCGGACCGGGCGGGCGGGCGGGCCGGCGCCGGCGCCCACCGCGGCCGCGCGCGCGGCAGCGATGGCGCGGGCGGTCCGCAGGGCGGTGCCCGAGGGAGCGTCCGCCTTGGCCGCGTGGTGCTGCTCGATGACCTCACCCGGGTAAAAGCGGGCGGCGATGGCCGCGAAGTGCATGGCGAGCACCGCGCCGAGCGCGAAGTTGGGCGCCCAGACGGCGTTGCCGCCGTCCCCGGCGCCAGCCAGCCCGGCGAGCTCCTCCATGGCATCGCCGGGGAGGCCGGTCGTGCCCGAGACGAGGTGGATCCCCTCGGGCAGCAGGGCCCGGGCAGCCGCCATGGTGGCGTCGGGGGCGGAGAAGTCCACCACCACGTCGACCTCGGCGCTGACCAGGTCGGAGAGGTCCTGGCCGACCGGGAGGCCGGGTGGCGCCTCGGCCACGACCGCGCGCAGCTCGCGGCCCACCCCGGTCGCGCGGGCCACCGCAGCGGCGAGCTCGAGGTCGTCGGCGGCCATGACCGCCCGGCAGGTCGCCTGGCCCATCCGGCCCGTCGCTCCCAAGACCCCGACCCGCACGCTCCGGCCTCCTCGTCCCGTCCTGGCTCCGGTTCGGGGGGCAGGATACCGCCCTCGGCCGACACGGTGGGCGTGGAGGGACCGGGCTGTGGATTCGCTCCTCGAGTCCTGCGGCCTCGCATGCTTCAGGCGAGCGCCCCCTTCAGCGGTCGCGGGTGCCGGTCAGCCGCCGGACCAGCAGGGTCCCGCCGACCACGGCGCCCGGCATGGCCACCACGTTGGCGAGCGGCACCAGGAACAGCAGGAACGCCGCCACCCCGAACCCGGCCACCGGGGCCCGGTGCGACCAGGCGAAGCGCAGGCGCCCCCGAAGATGCAGCCCGCGCCGCTCGAGCGGGATCGCGAGCAGCTCGACCGAGAGGAGGTAGCCGGAGATCACCGCCTGGATCAACGGGACGAGGCTCTGGCCGACCACCGGGGTGAGGGCGAGCAGGAAGAGCGGAACGTTGATGCAGAGGATGAGCGCGAACAGCAGCAGCGACTCGACGGTGGCCCGGGGCAGGGTCCGCCACCAGGGGCTGTCGATCCCGGCCGGCGGGTCGCCCAGGTCGCGCTCGACCCGGTCGGAGATCCGCTCGAAGAAGGGCTGCCCGATCATGTTTGCCAGGGTCGCGAACGACAGCACGGCGAGCAGCAGCGCGCCGAGCACCACGGCGACGCCGACGGCGTCGCGGAGCGCGGTGCGGGCTCCCGCCGACCAGCGGTCGGCAAACGGGGTGAACCAGGTCGCGACCGCGTCGACGTTGGCCACGAGCAGGGCGAGCAGCGCGAGGACGAGCAGGCCGGCGATCAGGACGGGGATGAGCCCGAGGAGCCAGAGGCCGGGGGTGGCAAGGAACACGCGCATACCCCTGGCCATATAGCCGGCGCCGGAGACCGCCCCGGGCGGCGTTCCCCGGCCCGCGCGGGCAGGACGCGTGGCGGCCATGGCACGGATCGTAGCAAACCGGCCCGTCGCCGCAGGACGGAGCCGGACGGCCGGGCGACGCGGCCGCGCGCGGGCGGTGCCGGGGGCCGAGGCGGATCATGGCGGCCGTCACCTCCACCTGGGCTCCCGGCCGCGTCAGGTCGCGGGCTCCCGGCCGCGTCAGGTCGCGGGTCCCCGGCCGCGTCAGGTCGCGGGCTCCCGGCCGCGCGAGCGTGGACACGGGTCTGTCGGCGACCGCCCGGGAACCGCTACGCTGGCCGCATGCTCGCATCCGTCGAAAACGACGCCATGGTCATGGCCGTGCTCGCCGACCGGTTCCGGCTGCCCATGGAGCGCCTGGTGCCCGGCAAGATCGCGGTGGCCGAGGTCGCCCACCCGAGCCTGCCGGTGCGCGCGTTCACCCGCGACGGCGGAGCGGTGGTCGCGGTCGCGCCCCAGGCGGCTCGGCTGCTCTGGGGTCATCTGCGCGGGCCGGCCACGATCCGGCGCTCGCTTGAGGCGGTCGCGGCCGAGCTGCCCGGGCACATGTTCTCGGGCGTCGCCCGCACCGGCGTGGCCATCCCCCCACCGGCGGTCCCGGTCATGGTCGTCGACACCACCGACCCCCGCCTGCCCGACTGGGTCCACGGCCACTTCACCGGGGAGGCCTGGGTGGTGCTCGAGGACGGCAAGGTGCTGTCCACCGCGGTCCTCAAGCGCTACGACGACCGGCTCCGGGAGATCGCGGTGGGCACGGCGGAGGCGGCCCGCGGCCGCGGGCTCGCCCGTGCCGTGGTCGCGGCCGCTGCGCGCACCGTGCTCGCCGAGGGTCGCGCGGTCCTCTACAACCACGCCGAGGACAACTACGCCTCCGCGAAGGTGGCCGAGTCGGTCGGCCTGCACGAGTTCGGCCGCTACCACGCCGTGGTGCCCGACCGTCGCCTGGGCGCCGAGTTCGGCGAGGACGACACTGCCGCCGAACGCGAAGGAGCTCCGTCGTGAGCACCCCATCCGGTCCCTGCCGAGCTGCGGGAGTGGGCCAAAGCAGTCCAGCGAGGTCGCCGTCGCCGGTCGCCTGCTCGAAGAACCCGGCAGAGCCGGTCGCCGGACCAACCTTGCGCTGCTCGTCCTGCCCGCGGGCCCTGGCCACCGGCCGGCCACGGCTTCCCGCCCGGGCGCACGCTACCGTCCTGCTCTCTCCTCCACAGGATGGGCTGCGGGGTGGCCGATGCGAGACCGGGCGGATACCCTTGCCGCATGAGCAGCGCCGCGTCGACCTGGGATGACCTGCCACCTCCTCCGACCGTAGAGGAGGTGGAGCGAGCCCTGGTCGACCCTGTCTTCCGTTCCGAGCTCCGCCACCGGCTCGGTGCTGACCAATCGCCAGACCCAGAGCTGGTCCGGCGCGCGGAGCAGCTCGTCGAGGAGCAGCAGGAGTACGCCGACGAGCAGATTCGCCGGCACATGGTCGGCGAGCCGAACGACTTCCGCCCGGTGCAACGCCGTCGGTGACCCCCTGGGAGGTCATCGACTCACCGCAGGTCGCACGGCAGCGTAGGAACGCCCCGGCTGCTCTCCAGGCCTATATGGACACGGTCCTCGATCTGCTCTCCCGGGACCCCGCCTCGGTCGCCGCCGCCTTCAACGTACGGCTGTCAGGTAACGACCTGGTGTTGTACTTCCCGATCGAGGTCTTCGAGGAAGCCAACCAGGCGTACGAAGCAGTCGGTTCGTAGCCAACGACCGTGTACCTACAGCTATGCTGTGTAGCGATGATCTGTGTCTTCTGTGGCGCGGCCACTGGCCGCGTCCCTGCCTACGTTGATGCCGCCCGCGTCGTTGGGGAGATGCTCGCCCGGCGTGGGATCGTCCTGGTCTATGGCGGCGGCAGCGTCGGCCTTATGGGCGCGCTCGCAGACGCCGTGTTGGACGCGGGTGGACAAGCCATCGGTGTAATTCCGCAGCAGCTGGTTGACCGCGAGGTTGCTCATGCCGGCCTGACCGAGCTGCATGTTGTCAAGGACCTGCATCAACGCAAAGCCCGCATGGCTGAGTTGGCGGATGCGTTCCTCACGTTGCCCGGTGGGATCGGCACCATGGAGGAGCTGTTCGAGGTTTGGAGCTGGGGGAAGCTCGGCCTCCATAGCAAGCCCTGCGGCCTGCTGAACGTCAACGGCTACTTCGACAGCCTGCACACACTCGCCGACCAGATGGTCACTGAAGGATTCCTAGAGCCCGACTACCGCGAGCTGCTTCTGATCGAGGAGCAGCCCAGCGTGCTGTTGGATCAGCTCGCCGCCTACGTTCCGCCTTGGAGGTGGAGCGCGGCCGGACAGCTCGCATCCGAGGACGGCAGCATGAGCGGCTCTGGTTGAACGTGCTGGCAGCGGTGGGTTAGCGGTGCCCGCCTCAGGCGGACGGCTCGATTCATGGCGGCGGCCAGACTCGGCCGCCGTGCCCGAAGGACTCCACGCCTTTCCTATGCGACGTACTCCTCGAAGCCATCGGGGTCGAAGGGGCCGATCAGGGCCAGGGCCCTCGGGGCCCCGCCCAGGATCTCCTTGGCCACCGCGCGCACGTCAGCCTCGGTGACCGCGTCCACCCGCCGGATGACCTCGTCCACCGACAGGATCTCGCCGCGGGTCAACTCCGACTTGCCGAGCCAGGACATCCGGCTCGAGGTCTCCTCGAGCCCGAGCACGAGCGAGCCTTTGAAGTGCCCCTTGCTCCGCTGGAGCTCCTCCTCGGTCAGCCCGTCGGCCACCACCCGCTCGATCTCCTCGCGGACGACCCGCAGCACCTCGTGGAGGCGCTTGGGCGCCGCCCCGGCGTAGACCGCGAACGACCCGGTCTCGGAGTACTGGCCGGTGTAGGAGCCAATCGAGTAGGCCAGGCCGCGCTTCTCGCGCACCTCCTGGAACAGCCGCGAGCTCATGCCGCCGCCGAAGGCGATGTTCAGCACCCCGAGCGCGAACCGGCGCGGGTCCGAGCGCGACATGCCCGGGCAGCCGAGCACGACGTGCGCCTGGTCGGTCGGCTTGCGCTGCACGCGCACGCCCCCGGCGAACCTGGGCTCCCGACGCTCGAGCCGTGGGCCGGCCGCGCCGCCCGCCTCGAGATCCCCGAACGCCCGGCCGACCAGCTCGACGACCTCGTCGTGCCGGCAGCTCCCGGCCGCGGCCACGACCAGGTTGCCCGGGGTGTAGTGGCGCCGCCAGTAGCGCGCGAGGGCGTCGCGCGGCATGGCCTGGATCGACTCGACCGTGCCGAGCACAGGACGGCCGAGCGGGTGCCCGCCGAACAGCACCTCGGCGAACACGTCGTGCACCAGGTCCTCGGGGACGTCGTTGGCCGCGCCGATCTCCTCGAGGATGATGGTGCGCTCGGCGTCCACGTCAGCCTTGGCCAGCTTGGAGGCGCGCACCATGTCGACCAGCACGTCGACCGCGAGCGGCAGGTCGCGGTCGAGGGTGCGGGCGTAGAAGCAGGTGTACTCCTTGAACGTGAAGGCGTTCATCTCCCCGCCCACCGCGTCCATGACCTCGGCGATCTCCTGCGCCGAGCGGCGCGCGGTGCCCTTGAACAGCAGGTGCTCGAGGTAGTGGGAGGCGCCGGCCAGGTGTGGGGTCTCGTCCCGGGACCCCACACCGGCCCAGATCCCGAGCGCCACCGAACGCACGCTGGGCATGCGCTCGGTGAGGATACGCAGGCCTCCGGCGAGCTCGGTCCGCTCGAAGGCGTCGGACCCGGACCCGGCCACCGGGCCCTACTGGCTCTCGTCGCCGGCGCTGGCGGGCCCGGCCGCGGCCGGGCTGGCGGCCGCCTCCTCGCCCGGCGCCGCCTCGCCCTCCTCGGCCAGCCTCAGCGAGATGCGGTTCTGGCGGTCGACCTCGACCACCTCGACCAGCAGCTTGTCGCCCACGTTGACGACGTCCTCGACCGCCCGCACCCGCTGGCCCTTACGGCCCAGCTTGGCGATGTGGAGCAGGCCGTCCTTGCCAGGGGTGAGCGAGATGAACGCGCCGAAGGTGGTGGTCTTCACCACCGTGCCGAGGTAGCGCTCGCCGGTCTGGGGCATGACCGGGTTCATCTGCTCGCGGATCATCTTCAGGGCGATGTCGAGCTGGTCGCCGTCGGTGGCGCCGATGAAGACGCGGCCGTCGTCCTCGATCGAGATGTCGGCGCCAGAGGCGGCCTGGATCTCGTTGATCCGCTTGCCCTTGGGGCCGATCAGCTCGCCGATCTTGGCCACCGGGATCTGCTCGACGTGGACGCGCGGCGCGAGCCGGTTCAGCTCCTCGCGCGGCCGCTCGATCGCGGCCTGGATGACGTCGAGGACGACCAGGCGGGCGTCGCGGGCCTGGGTGAGCGCGCCGATCAGCACCTCGCTCGGGATGCCGGTCAGCTTGGTGTCGAGCTGCAGCGCGGTCACGAACTCGCGGGTGCCAGCCACCTTGAAGTCCATGTCGCCGTAGGCGTCCTCGGCGCCGAGGATGTCGGTCAGGGTGACGAACTCGCCGCCCTCGGCGATCAGGCCCATGGCGATGCCGCCGACGGGCGCCTTGATCGGCACGCCGGCGTCCATCAGCGACAGCGTGGACGCGCACACCGACGCCATCGAGGTGGAGCCGTTGGACGACAGCACCTCGCTGACCAGCCGCAACGCGTACGGGAACTCGTCCTTGTCGGGTATCACGGGAAGCAGCGCGCGCTCGGCGAGCGCCCCGTGGCCGATCTCCCGCCGCTTGGGGCCGCGCATGAAGCCGACCTCGCCGGTTGAGAAGGGCGGGAAGTTGTAGTGGTGCATGTAGCGCTTGCGGTCCTCGGGGTCGAGGGTGTCGATCATCTGCTCCATGCGGACCATGCCGAGGGTGGTGATGTTGAGCACCTGGGTCTCGCCCCGCTGGAACAGGCCAGAGCCGTGCGCCCGGGGCAGGATGCCGACCTCGGCCTCGAGCGGCCGGATGTCGCGCGGGCTGCGCCCGTCGATGCGCTTGCCGTCCTTGACCACGCGCTGGCGGACCAGCTCCTTGGTGAGCGCCCGGAAGGCGGCCGAGGCCTCCTTCTCGCGGCCGGCCAGGCCCTCGCCGAGCTGGTCGGCGGCGGCCTGCTGGGCCTCGGCCTTCAGCTCGTCCAGGCGGTCCTGGCGCTCGTTCTTGTCGGCGATCGTGACCGCCTCGCGCACGGCCGCCTCGGCGGCGCCCCGCACCGCCCCGGCGACGTCCTCGCCGTACTCGGCGAACAGCGGGTACTCGCGGGGCTGGGCGCCGGCCTGGCGCACCAGCTCGAGCTGGAGCTGACAGGCGGTGGCAATGTGCGACTTGGAGAACTCGAGGGCCAGGCCCAGGGCCTCCTCGGTCGGCTTGGGCGCGCCCTCCTCCTCCATCAGCCGGACGGCCTGCTCGGTCGCCTCGGCCTCGACCATGAGGACGTCCACGCCCCCGGTCTCGTTCTGGCGGCCGGCCACGACCATGTCGAAGGTGCACTCGGCCAGCTCGCCGTAGGTGGGGTTGACGATCCAGTCGGTCCCGCTGCGGCCCAGGCGCACGGCCCCGACCGGGCCCGAGAACGGGATGCCCGCGAGCTGGACCGCGGCCGACGCCCCGTTGATCGCGAGGACGTCGGACAGGTTCTGCATGTCGGTCGAGAGGACGGTCGCGACGACGTGGACCTCGTTGCGCAGGCCCTTCGGTAACGACGGGCGCAGCGGGCGGTCCACCAGCCGCGCAGTCAGGATGGCCGTCTCCGAGGGCCGCCCCTCGCGGCGGAAGAAGCCGCCGGGGATCTTGCCGGCGGCGTACATGCGCTCCTCGACGTCGACGGTGAGAGGGAAGAAGTCGAGCTGCTCCTTGGGTTGCTTGGCGGCTGTGGCGGTGACCAGGAGCTGGGTCTCGCCGAGCCCGACGACGACGGCGCCGCCAGCCTGTCTGGCCAGCTTGCCGGTCTCGAGAAACATGTCCCGGCCGCCGACGCTGCCTTGTATACGATGTACTGCCATGTGGTGGTTCTCCTCGTCCTGCCTCGCGTGGAGGCCAATCCTCCCGGTCCTCGCCGGGCCGGCCGGGTGACGGCGGCGTATCGGCGGTCCGGATGGGTGTGGTGGGCTGGCGGCCGACGGGCCGGCCAGCACGGGAGCGCGGTGTCTGGCTGGCCCCGGCCGGCGTTGCCGGCCCTGTCCAGCGCAGCGCAGTGCCAGTTCTCAGTAGAGGAGCCTGGAGCGGTGTTGTCTGCTCGATCCAGACGCCACCACTGACAACTGGCGACCCGTCGCATGGTCCGTGCTCCAGGTCAGTCGGCCAGCGGCCTCACCGCCTTCTGGGCGCGACGGCACCAGCCCCTGGCGCCGTCGCGTTTTCGCATGCGCGGCCCGGTCAGCGGCGCAGGCCCAGGCGCTCGATCAGCGAGCGGTACCGGGCGACGTCGTTGGTCTGCAGGTAGCGGAGGAGCCGCCGGCGCCGGCCGACCATCTGCAGCAGGCCACGGCGCGAGTGGTGGTCGTGCTGGTGGACCTTGAGGTGCTCGGTGAGCGTGTTGATGCGCCGTGTGAGGATGGCTACCTGGACCTCGGGGGACCCGGTGTCGCCGTCCTTGGTGGCGTACTCCGAGATGATCTGGGTCTTCTCGTCCTTGACCAGCATGCCGCTGCCTTTCCGGTGAACTGCGGAGGTCTGCCCGGGGGCCTCGCAGCAGGCTCGGAGGGCGCTGCGATGTCCCGCGTCCCGGGCGGCCGCCGGGCCTCAGCGAGGCCCAGCCACCCGCGCAAGGGTAGCACGACGCGCCGGGGACCGCCGTTGAGCTGCGCTGCTCGGTCCGTCCGGCGGCGTGGCAGCGGGCCACGGCGCGAGCACGGCGAACGCCAGCAGGGTCATCGGCACCGGCCAGTAGTTGTGCATGAAGTTGCGGCTGAACCAGAGGCTGCCCACGGTGACGCAGGTCGCGGCGAGCAGGAAGGCCTGCGGGCTGGTCGTGGCGCGGCGCCACAGCCAGCCGGCGCCCACCGCCAGCACCAGCAGGGTCGGCAGGGTGCTGGCCCAGACCGGGGTCGGGCCCATCGGGTCGCCGATCACCCCGAAGGCGTACAGCAGCGCCGGCAACCCGTGCCCGGCGATCGGGAACCGCTCGGCGCTCAAGCCGAGGTGGTAGAGGAGCGCGTCGTCGAGGAAGGCGGCCGGGTGCCAGAGCAGGAACGGCACCGCGGTGACGGCCACGGGCAGGACGGCGGCGGCGGCCGCCCGGACGGCGGTCGGGCGGTCGAGCTGCCGGTCGCGGGCCCGGCGCGCGAGCCAGGCCACGAACAGCACCACGGCCGGCGCCACCAGCAGCTTGCAGGCGAGCGCGAGCCCGAGCGCGAGCCCGGCAAGCACGGTCCGGCGCCGGCCCAGCGCCCAGGCCATGAGCGCCAGCGCGCTCACCGCCAGGACGTCGTTGGTGCCCCAGCGGGTCCAGGTCAGCAGCAGCGGGTTCAGCGCCACCGCCACCGCCAGCAGCAGGTCGCCGCGCACCCGGAGGCTGAAGCGGGCCAGCCCGACCCCGAGGGCGAGCAGCACACCGAGGTAGACGTAGCGGGGGTCGACCACCGACACACCCGCCGCGAGCAGCGGGGCCTGCACGGGGAGCTGGACGAGCAGGGTGGCCGGCCAGTAGGGGTAGCGCTCCATGATCGGGTTGTCGATCAGGCCGTCGCCGAAGTAGATCGGCATGTCATCGAGCAGCTCGGCGTAGCTCTGGGTGTACGGGTCGCGGCCGTCGAGCAGCGCGCGCACGGCCAGGTTGGTCACTGCCACGCCGCCGTCCTGGCCGTGCTGCATGGTCGGTTCGTGGGCGAAGTTGACCGCCTGGTACAGGCCAGGCATCACCGCCAGGGCGGTGACCAGGATCACCAGGGAGGCGACGCGGCCGGCCAGCGACGGCCGGGGCTGGAACAGCACGGCGGCGTGGAGGACGAGCGCGGGCACAGCCAGCATGCCGGCGAGCAGGTCGTCGCCGGTGAACGGCCAGGCGGCCATCGCGGTCGCGGCGAGGACGGCGAGGAGCTCGACCAGGCGCCCGTCGACCGGCGTCGGCACCGGCGCCCGCGCGCCCTCCATGCTGCCGTTCACCCCCCACCCGTCTTGGTCGGCCCCGGGGCTGGACCGTTTGGTCGGCCACGGGGCTGGACCGTACGGGATCGCCCGCGGCGGGCGCATCGCCAGGGTGGAGGGGACTAGCTGCGCACTTCTGCCGAGACCAGGGCGAGACGGGCGGGCTCAGTCGCCCGGGATCGTCGCCTCGGTGTTGCCCACTGATCCTGCTCGTGATCCTGCTGGGAATGGCTGCGGGCTCAGTCGCCCGGGATCGTCGCCTCGGTGTTGCGGACCAGGAAGTGGAGGAACCGCAGCAGCTCGTCGGGGTCGAACGGCTTGGCCATGTAGTAGTCCACGCCCGCGCTCCAGCCGGCCAGCACGTCCTCGTCGGCGGTGCGGGCGGTGAGCATGACCACCTTGAGCGTCTCCTGCGAGAAGCTGCGGCGCAGAACCTCGGCCACCTGGTAGCCGTCCATCCCCGGCATCATCACGTCGAGGACGACCACGTCCGGGGGGTCCTCGGCCACCGTCCCGAGGCACGAGGGCCCGTCGGCCACGGCGTCGACCTCGAACCCCTCCGCCTCGAGGAAGGCGACGAGCATCCCGCGGATGCCGTCGTCGTCGTCGCACACGAGGACCTTCGGGCCACTCCCCGCCACCCTCCACCTCCGCTCATCCGGACGTCCTGCTTGGTGGCGACCCCGACGAACCTTGGGGAGCCACTAGTTGCATCGGCAGGTCCCGGTCCGCGCTGAACGAGCGGGGCTTCAGGGCGCGGCGGGCGCGCCGAGGAGCTTCCGGCTCTGGCGGATGTCCTCCTGCATCTGGGCGACCAGCTCGTCGACGCTGGCGAAGACCTCCTCGCCGCGGAGCCGGTGCTCGAAGGAGACCGACACCCGGCGGCCGTACAGGTCGGCGTCGTAGTCGAGCACGTGCGCCTCCACGCGGACCTGGGTGCCGCCGAACTGCGGGCTGACCCCGACGTTGGTGACCGCCGGCAGCCAGGTGCCGTCACCCGGGGCGAGGTGGCCGGCGTACACGCCCATCGCGGGCAGGGCGATGCGGGCGGGCACGGCCACGTTGGCGGTGGGCACCCCGAGTGTCCGGCCGCGGCCGTCGCCCCGGTTGACGTGGCCCTCGACGGCGTAGGGACGGCCGAGGCAGCGGGCAGCGGCCTGCACCTCGCCGCGGGCCAGCTCTGACCGGATCCGGGTCGAGGAGATCACCTCGCGCCCGTCGTCGGTGTGGAGGGCGACGCCCACCGCCTCCACGCCACGCTCCCGGCCCAGGGCGGCGAGCAGCTCGACGTCGCCCTGGGCCTTGTGGCCGAAGCGGAAGTTGGCCCCGACCACCACGGCGCGGGCGCCCATGGCCTCGAACAGCACCCTCGTGGCGAACTCCTGGGCCGGTACCTGGGAGAGCTCCAGGGTGAAGGGCAGGACAAGCACGATCTCGACGCCGGCCTCGCCGAGCAGGGCGACCTTCTGGCGGAGGGTGGTGAGCAGCAGCGGGTGGCTGCCCGGCCGGAGCACCTCCATCGGGTGGCGGTCGAAGGTGACCGCTGCGGCCGGCACCCCGCGGGCGGCCGCCTCGGCGGTCACGTGGCCGAGCAGCGCCAGGTGCCCGCGGTGGACCCCGTCGAACATGCCCACGGTGACGACGGTCGCACCCAGCCCCGCAGGCACCTGGTCCAGCCCGTGGAAGACACGCACCGACTGGCGCCCGGCCTGCCCACTCCCGTCCCCGGGCCCGCCCGCCCGCGGCCGGCGCCCGGCCTGCCCACTCCCGTCCCCGGGCCCGCCCGCCCGCGGCCGGCGCCCGGCCTGCCCACTCCCGTCCC
>Ga0184637_10000009_pt1 | contig 127088 bp, 128 predicted proteins | sample PLM3_127_b2_FD_133143 | JGI IMG/M metagenome (GOLD analysis project Ga0184637, IMG submission 133143) | Groundwater sediment microbial communities from an aquifer in East River, Colorado, USA - PLM3_127_b2 | ecosystem: Environmental > Terrestrial > Soil > Riparian zone | place: USA: East...
CCGCGACTCCCGTTGGAATGTCAACCGGAGCAGCCGCTCGTAATCGGCGGCCGCCCGATCCGGATCGGGATCCTCTCCTCGCATTCGATGGATCTGCGCGGTCGGAATCGGGACATGTCGAAGGAGGGTGTCGGTTGCTGTCAGATAATTGCTGTCGGCGTGGTCCGGGGGAACGCATCGCTCGTCTCCCCAGAAGACGAGGGCTTCCCGCCACGGAACGCGAGAACGGTAGGGCTCAGTCGCCAAAACAGAGTAGAGTCCTTTCGGGGTGGAGCCGCCGGCGAGAGCGACGGCGAATCGTCCGTCCCGGGCCACGGCCTCCTCCGCGATGTCGGCGAACCGTTCCGCAGCCGCGTGAGCCAGCCCGACGGGATCCGCCGCCACGACCACTTCCGATGCCCGTCGGGTCGCTCCTTCCACTCCTCACTCCGAAACGATCAGAATCGGGCCCACTGTCTGCCGTCCCGCCTGATGAAGTCTTCCGCGCTCTGAGGGCCCCAGGTCCCGGCCGGATAGGATTCCAGCGCCTTCACGTCCAATCCCTGCCACCCATCCAAGATCGAAGTCACCGGCACCCAGGCCGCCTCCACCTCGTCTCCTCGGATGAAGAGGGTCGAGTCGCCCCGCATGCAATCGAGGAGCAGCCGCTCGTATGCCTCAGGGGATTCCCCCCCGAAGCCCTCCCGATAGCTGAAGTCCATCAGGACCGGCACGAGGCTGATCCGTTCCCCTGGAGGTTTGAGGCCGATCCTGAGGGCAATCCCCTCGTCGGGCTGGATTCTGAGAGAGAGCCGATTCGGTTCCAGATCATCCGGCCCCTGGTGACCAGCATGCGCGCCATGCTCGAAGAGGAGGAGCGGGGGCTCGCGGAACTGGATCGTGACCTCGGTGATCCGCTTGGGCAACGCCTTTCCGGTGCGGAGGTAGAACGGCACCCCGGCCCATCGCCAGTTTTCGATTGTGAGCTTGAGGGCCACATACGTCTCAGTCGTGGACTCGGGGCGCACCCCCGCCTCCTCCCTGTAGCCGACCACGGTCCGCTCGCCGACGATCCCCTTCGTGTACTGCCCACGGAATGTCCGCTCAGCCACAGTCTCTCTCGGGGTCGGCCTGAGCGCGTGAAGGAGCTTGACCTTTTCGTCCCGGATCGCCTCCGCTTGGAAGGAGGCGGGGGGTTCCATCGCGACCAGGGACAGGAGCTGGAGCAGGTGATTCTGCACCATGTCCCGGAGGGCGCCACTCGAGTCGTAGTAGCCGCCCCTCCCGGCGACGCCCAGGTCCTCCGCCACGGTGATCTGCACGTGGTCAACATAGCGGCGGTCCCACAGAGGCTCGAAGATGCTGTTGCCGAAGCGGAATGCCAGGATGTTCTGAACAGTCTCCTTGCCCAGGTAATGGTCGATTCGGTAGACCTGGTCTTCACGAAACACCTCCAACACCTGACGGTTCAAACCCCGAGCGCTCTCGAGATCCCGGCCGAACGGCTTCTCAATGATGATCCTTGTCCACCCTTTCCCACCCGGAGAAGCGAGGCCCGCCTCACCGAGCAACCGCGCAATCCCGGCGTACGCGGTCGGCGGAGTCGCGAGATAGAAGAGACGATCCCCGCTGGTGCCGACGGTCTGATCGATGCGGGCGAGGAGATCCCGGAGCTTGACGTAGCCCTCCGGATCATCGAACGAGGCCGCAAGATAGTGGATAGCCTCGGCCAGCGGGTCCCACACCTCGGAGCGAATCGGCCCGAGTCGGGAAAACTGCTCGACCGCCTTCCGCATCTCTCGGCGAAAGCCGTCCTGCCCCAAATCCCGCCTGGCTACCCCGACAATGGAAAAGTTGCGAGGCAGCAACCCCTGCGTGCCAAGCGCGTAGAGGGCCGGGATCAACTTCCGCGCCGTCAGGTCGCCGGAGGCGCCGAAGATCACAACCGTGCAGGCGTCCGGGACTGAATCGGACGGCGCTTCGCTCGGGAGGGAGACTTTCCCTCTGACTCTTGTCTCCATCGCCCGTCCCTATTTCTTCCGGACGGCGTGCCCGCCAAACTCGTTGCGAAGCGCGGCGAGGAGCTTGTTCCCGAACGACTCTTTTTGCCGGGAGCGGAAGCGTTCCATGAGCGAAAGGGTGAGCACCGGAGCCGGCACGTCGGTGTCAATGGCCTGGGCGACGGTCCAGCGCCCCTCCCCCGAATCCTCCACATATCCTTCGATCCCACTGAGCTTCGAATCCTTCTCCAACGCGGCCTGGGCCAGCTCGAGGAGCCAGGAACGCACCACACTGCCGTGGTTCCAGAGCCCGGCGATCCGGGCCAGGTCCAGGCTAAACCCGGAGGCGTTGAGGATCTCGAACCCCTCGGCATAGGCCTGCATCATCCCGTACTCGATCCCATTGTGGACCATCTTCACGAAGTGGCCGCTGCCGCTTCGGCCCGTATAGAGGTAGCCATCCTCCGGGGCCAGCGTTCTCAGGAGTGGCTCGACCCGGTCGAACGCCGCGCGGTCCCCCCCGACCATGAGGCAGTAGCCGACGGTAAGTCCCCAGATCCCGCCGCTCGTCCCGGCGTCCAGGTAGTAAATGCCCCTGCCGGAGAGGGCCTCTGCCCGGCGCATTGAATCCTTGAAGTTCGAATTCCCGCCATCGACGAGAATATCCCCCGAGGCGAGATGAGGGACGAGGGCATTGATCGCGTCCTCGACCGGCGCGCCCGCAGGCACCATCATCCAGATCGCGCGCGGCACTTCGAGCCTTTTCGCCAGATCGGCAAACGACGCTACTCCCGTGGCGGCCTCGACGTGTCGCTTCACGGCCTCGGGGTCACGATCATAGACCACCAGACGATGGCCCCCTTTGAGCAGGCGGAAGACCATGTTGCCGCCCATCCGTCCCAGGCCGATCATCCCCAGTTCCATGGCTCACTCCTTGCCGGCGATTTTTCCGAGCGCCTGCCGGATCCTTGTCAACCCATCGTTCACGTCACGCGTGAAGTGGACGCGCAGCACCCGCCGTCCCCGCGCCTGGAGCGACCCGAGGTCGCCGAGGGCCTGGGCTCGCTTCACAATTCCGAACGTGTACGGCTCCTCCGGGATCGGCAGGTCCAACCGGTCCTCCGCCGTCAACTGGAGGAATACGCCGTTGTCTCCCCCACCCTTATGCAGCTGGCCGGTGGAGTGGAGAAAGCGCGGACCGTATCCCAGTGTCGTCGCCACTTTGAACCGATCCCGGATCCAGGCCCTGATCCCCTCCAGGGCCTGTTCGGTCGCCGCGCTGCGCTCCAGATAGGCAGTGAGCGCCACATAATCACCCTCGCGGATCCGAGAGAGGTGCGCCCTGAGCGCCATGGAGAGGCGTCTCCGCCCTTTCAGGGCCGACGCGGTCCCTTCGTCGCCGTAGAGCCGGATGTCGCCCCCGGAGAAAATCGGCTCGCCCTCGGGCAGCGTCCCGGTCGCCTTGTAATCATTCAGAAGCCGCTTCGTGTTATCCTTGCTCTCCTGCACGTTCGGCTGATCGAAAGGATTGACGCCGATGACCGCGCCTGCGACGGCAGTCGCGAACTCCCAGCGGAAAAACTCCGATCCCAGATCGTAGAGATCCTCCAGGCGAAGGGGTATCACGGGGTGGCCAGCCCGCTCCAGCGTTTTGACCTTCCTGTCAAGCCTGACATCGCGCGTCCCATCGAGCCTGAGGTAGATGAAAAGACGGTCTCCGCCATAGCGCCCCGGCGTTCCGACGGCCTCTCCCTCGACAGGTACGATACCGATCCCGTCCTTCCCGGTGCTCTCGGCGATAAGCTGCTCCACCCAGGTGCCGAAGGAGGAGACCTCCGGAGAGCAGACGAAGGTCACCTTGTCCCTTCCGGATCGGGCGAGGGCCCCCATGACAGCGCCAAGCCAGAGCCCGGGATTCTCCCGCGTCGGCACGCAGGCCACGCACGAGTGGGCCATTTGCTCAGCCCGGTCCAGAAGCTTCGGGACGTCCAGTCCGATGAGGGCGGCGGGGACCAGGCCGAAATACGAAAGCGCCGAGTATCGGCCGCCGATGTCGGTAGGATTCAGAAAGATCCGACGGAAGCCCTGGGCTCGAGCCAGGGCCTCGAGTGGGGTCCCTGGATCGGTGATCGCCACAAACTGTCCGCCGGCGCTCGCCCCCTTCACCCTTTCTACTTTCTCGAAGAAATAGCGGTGCAGCGCGACGATCTCGGGTGTTGTGCCCGACTTACTGGCGACGATGACCAGCGTTCTCGAAAGATCGAGCCCGCCCTCGACGCGGGCGATGGTCGCGGGATCCGTCGTGTCGAGGACGTGCAGGAGCGGAAATCCGGAAGCCGCGCCGAAGGTCAGGCGGAGCACATCGGCGCAGAGGCTCGAGCCTCCCATGCCAAGGAGGAGCGCGCCACTGAAGCCGGCCCGTTTGACTTCGTCCGCAAAGCCCCCGAGTTCCTCAGACTGCTCACGCATCATCTCGGCCACGGTGAGCCATCCCAGACTCTGCCCGACGATCGCCCGGTGATGCGCGTCAGTGCTCCAGAGGCCTGCGTCCTTCGCCCAGATCTTGGCAGCGGCCCGGCGTTTCTCAAGCTCAGAGAGCGCCTCCTCCACCACTCCTTCGAACTCGCGCAGTACATCCCCTTGCCGCCCAAGCAGACCGGGCTTCAGAATGTCCCGTTGCCCACGCCGGATGTTGTCGTACCCGACGGTCCGTCCCAGCTTCTTGAGATTCGTGGTGGGATTAGCTGTCACGGCCTCGCCCTGTTTGAATCTGAAGCAGTGATGCCGCGGCCGCCGCGACCCGTTCCGGCGTGAATCCGAACTTTTCGAAGAGGACGGGCCCTGGCGCCGAGGCCCCAAATCTCTCCAGCCCGATGATGACCCCCTGATCACCGACGTAGGTCCGCCAACCGAGAGGACTCCCGGCCTCGATCGACACCCTGGCTTTAATACTCGGCGGAAGCACCTCCTCACGATACGCCTGAGACTCTTGCTCGAACAGCTCCCAGGACGGCATGCTGACGACCCGCGCCCCGATTCCCTGCTGGCCCAGTAGCCTCCGGGCCTCAACGGCCACGTGGACTTCTGAGCCCGTGGCGATCAGAATGACATCGGGGCGTCCATCGGCGTCGGCCAGGATGTACGCCCCCCGCCTCACCCCTCTCGCTGGGGCAAGCGCGGCACGATCAAAGACGGGAACATTCTGGCGCCCCAAGACGAGGACGGTCGGCCCTTCACGCCGGATCGCAATCCGCCACGCCTCTACCGTCTCCGTGGCGTCCGAGGGCCTCAGGGTGACGAGACCGGGAATGGCTCTCAGTGAGACGAGCTGCTCGACAGGCTGGTGCGTTGGGCCATCCTCACCCATTCCGATCGAGTCGTGAGTAAAAATGAAGATCGCGCGAATCCCCATCAGGGCCGCCAGGCGGATCGGAGGTCGCATGTAGTCAGAAAAGGCCAGAAAGGTCGCCGTATACGGGATCAGTCCTCCATGGAGCGCCATGCCGTTGGCGATGGCACCCATCGCGTGTTCCCGCACGCCGAAATGCATGTTGCGGGCACACCACTGCGCGACCCCAAGATCCCCGTACCCCTTGAGGTAGGTGCTGGTGGATGGCGCCAGATCAGCCGACCCGCCCACCACTCCCGGGACCTTGGCCGCGAGGCCATTCAGGACCCGACCCGATGCTGCCCGCGTGGCCATCGGGTCTCCGGATGGCATGAACTGAGGAATATCCGAATCCCATCCGGGACGAAGCTCGCCGCTCATCATCCCCATCAACTGTTTCGCTTCCTCTGGGAAGGCGCGGGCATAGGCCTTGATTCGACGCTCCCACTCCGCTTCCGCCTCAGCTCCGCTCGAAACCGCCTGACGAAAGCGGGCCAAGGCCTCGGCCGGAACAAAGAAGGACGGCTCTGCCGGCCAGCCCAGGGCCTTCCTTGTTGCCCGGAGCTCCTCCTCTCCCAGAGGCTCCCCGTGAGCCTTTGAGGTGTCCTGGCGTCCTGGGCTCCCGAAGCCGATATGAGTGCGCGCGACGATCAGGGACGGCCTTTCCTTTTCGGCCTGAGCAGACCGGATTGTCGCCTCCACGCCAGCGAGGTCGTTTCCGTCGACATGCTGGACGTGCCAGCCGTAGGCCTCGAAGCGTCGCCCGACCGATTCGGTGAACGCGATGTCGGTGCTCCCTTCGATCGAGACTTCATTGTCATCGTATAGATAGATGAGTTTACCCAGTCTCAGCGTCCCCGCAAGCGAGGCCGCCTCCGACGACACGCCCTCCATCAGATCGCCGTCGCTCACGATGGCGTATGTATAATGGTCCACGATCTCGTGCCCGGCCCGGTTAAAGGCACACGCCAGGAATCGCTCGGCGATCGCCATCCCCACCCCATTGGCAAAGCCCTGGCCCAAAGGCCCGGTCGTCACCTCCACCCCCGGCGTATGTCCGTACTCCGGGTGTCCTGGGGTCTTCGATTCCCATTGGCGGAACCGCTTCAGTTCTTCCAGCGGCAGGTCGTAGCCTGTGAGGTGGAGCAGGCTATAGAGGAGCATCGAGCCGTGGCCCGGTGACAGGATGAAGCGGTCTCGGTCCGGCCACTTCGGATTCATCGGATTGTGCTTCAGGAAGCGGGTCCAGAGTGCGTAGGCCATGGCGGCCGCTCCCATGGGCATTCCCGGATGACCGGACTTCGCCTGCTGGACCGCATCGGCAGCAAGCATGCGGATCGTGTTGATGCAGAGTCGGTCGAGTTGGGTTCCTTCACTCATGCCGGCCCCGTCCCTCCCGGATCAGTCCCACATGGCATCGAACACGGCTCCCCCCAGCGTGGGGAAGACGTAGTGCATCTCGGCCAGGTCCTGGCGCTTGAGTCCGCCCCGCATGGCCACGGCCGCAATGTGAATCAGGTCTTCAGCCCCTGCGCCAAGGATGTGCACTCCGAGCACCCGGCCAGTCGGTTCGTCATACACCACCTTGACCAGACCCTCGGTTGCGCCTCGAATCGCCGCCGTCGTGTTGTCTTCGAACGGAGATCGGCTCACCCCGAAGGTGAACCCCTGCTTCCGCGCCTCCGCCTCCGTGAGTCCCACCTGCGCGACTGCCGGGATCGTGAAGATTGAAGTCGGGAGCAAGCTGAAATCCACTCCGCGATGGTTCCCCTTGAGCGCGTTCTCGGCCGCCATTTTCCCCTCGTACCACGCTACCGGGGTGTGCTGGTGTCGGCCGGTCACATCTCCCGCCGCATAGATATGAGGCGCGGTTGGCGATTGCAGGTACTCGTTCACTGGAACCGCCCCGCGCTCCGTGTGGATCCCGAGGGACCCAAGCCCAAGCCCTTCGGTGTTGGCGGGGCGACCAGTCGCGGCAAGCACCACGTCCCCGCTGAACTGGTGGGTGGCCCCGGCAATTTCCGCTTCGACAGCGCGGGCGCTCGTGATCCGCCTCACCTTCACGTTCGTTCGGAGGTCGAGCCCCGCATAGTGAGCGATCTCGACCAGAGCTGTTCGCAGCTCCTCGTCAATGAGCGGGAGCACGTGTGGGCCAGATTGCAGGACGGTGACCTGGGTCCCGGCTCGCCCGAACGCGAAACCAAGTTCCATGCCGATCGCCCCCCCGCCGATGACGACCATCCGCTCTGGCAGAATCGTACGGTTCAACAGCTCCTCACTGGTCACGGCGTGTTCAATCCCTTCAATGGGAGCTCGAGCCGGGGAGGAGCCCGTCGCAATCACGATCTTCTCCGCGGTAACGATCTGATCCCCAACTTGTAACTCGTGGGGTCCCCGAAAGGTCGCGCGACCGCGGAGGACCGCCATGCCTTGACGTTCGAGCGCTTTATCCTTCCCCTTTGACCAGCTCGAAACGATATGGTTTTTTCTCGCGATCACCTCGCCCCAATCCAGCCCCACACCGGCCGCGCCGGCCAAACCCAACTCTGCCCCACGCCGCGCCCGCCAGGCCAGCTCTACGGTGCTGACCAGCACCTTTTTGGGAATTCATCCGCTGGCAAGGCAGGTCCCGGCAAACCCATCCTGTTCCACGATCGCCGTTCGACCGCCAAGGCCGATGGCCGTGCGCGCGGCGAAGCTGCCCGCCGTTCCCGCTCCGATGACCAGAAGGTCGTAGTCCACGCTGGTTCTCCTTCCCCGATGTTTCGCGCGGGATTTTAATGTATGAAACCCGCGCCAGTTGTCACAAACCTGTCAAACTTGTTGAAACGAGATTATGACATCGGCCGATGATTCGTGATCGGAACGACGCAAACGCTCTCGATCACATTTGCACATATTATACGCCAGACACAAGATCTCCCCATGGGTCCAAGCTCTGCTCTCCACCCCACACCGGTCTGGAAGCTCCCGTGAGCTTGGCAGCAAAGCCGCTGTCGGCGGGGAATGTGCCGGATTGCCGGACCGGCGGGCGCATGGTAGAGTGAGTGCGATGATCCGTTGCCAGGAAGTTATTGATCTGCTGATGGATTATCTGGAGGCAGAGCTGCCCCAGTCTCGAGCCGCAGCCCTCAAGGCTCACCTTGATGGCTGCTCGCCCTGCCTTGCCTTTCTGAACACTTACCGGAGCACGATCCAAGTCTCACGCCAACTCACCGTCGAGGAGATCCCGCCCGAGCTGACCGAGCGACTCCTGGAATTCCTGAGGCGCGAGCGGGACCAGAAGAAGTAGATCTTCTAACGCAGCCGACGCCTGAGCCAGGCGCGTTAGTGCCGGTCCAACTGACTAGCGGGGTGTTTTTCAACACCCTGCTAGACAAGTCGCCGGCGTAGCCAAGCGCTCAGCCCGTCCACCAGCGTCACCATGATGTAGACGGCGATGATCAGCGTCAGAAGCTGATGCTCCAGGAAAAGGCTCAGAGAGATGTAGATCCGCTGGCCAAGCCCCCCCGCCCCTACGAAGCCCAGGACGGCGGCAGCGCGAATATTGACCTCCCACCGGTAGAGGGCGTAGGACGTCCACTGGGGCAGGGCCTGGGGCAGGATCCCGTAGAAGAGGATCTGCAGCCGGCTCGCCCCGGTCGCCCGGAGGGTCTCGAGTGGCCGTGGGTCGACGTCCTCGAGCACCTCACCGAAGAGCTTCCCGAGGACGCCGCCGGTGTGAACGCCAAGGGCCAGAGTCCCGGGGAACGGTCCCAGTCCTACCAGGAAAACGAAGATCAGTGCCCAGACGATCTCGGGGATGGTGCGGAGGACGTTCAGGACCGCTTTGGCAGACGCGTAGACCCCGACGCGGAACCCCTTCTCCCCCGACCCCAGCCGCCGCCCCGCGTAGAGGATCCCCCGGTAGAGGATGGTCCGGGTGGTCAGGACCGAGAGGGGGAGTGCAATCAGGACCGCCAGCAGACTTCCCACGAACGAGATCGCAAAGGTCTCGATCGCGCCAACAAGCGCCTCCCGGAGCATCGGGGCGGACAGGTCGGGTGGGAAGAGCTTCTTCACGTAGACCGCCATCTGATGTCGCCCCTCGCCACCCACGAGAGCGCCCATATCCACTTGGATCCCGAGCCCACTCCAGACGACCAGGGCCACGAATCCGCCGGTGACGAGCCAGGGGAAGAGCAGGCGTCTCGGCGAGGCCAGGATCGAGTGATCGCCAGAGGTTTTCGTCACGATCACCGCACCAGGGATGCCCGAATCCGGCCACTCACGAAGTCGACCCCCGCCACGAGGAGAAATAGCGCCCCGAGCAAAGTCAGGATCTCGTTGAACTGAAACATGCGCATCGACAACTCGATCTGCAGCCCGAGTCCACCTGCCCCGACAAAGCCCAGCAGGGCGGAGGCCCGAATGGCGCACTCCCAGCGGTAAAGGGTGTAGGAAAGGAGGCTCGGGAGCGCCTGGGGAAGGAGGCCGTAGAGGACGATGCCGAGCCTCCCCGCCCCGCCGGAATGGAGGGCCTCGAGCGGGCGCGGGTTCGCGCCCTCGAGGATCTCCGAATAGACCTTCCCCAGCATCCCCCCGTACGAGATCCCCAACGCCAGGACACCCGCGAATGGCCCGAGGCCCACGGCGCGGACGAACAGAAGGGCCCAAACCAGTTCGGGGATCGATCGGAAAAGGGAGAGCAGTGCCCTCGACAGGGCGTAGGGACCGAACCAGAGACCCTGATAAAAGCGTCCCGCGCGCTCGTGAAGGATCCCGCTCCACGTCAGGGAACTCGTGGCCAGGAGCCCGAGCGGGATTGCAAGGAGGCAGGCCACCACCGTCCCCATGACCGAGATCTGGATCGTCTCGAGGATGGCGGGACCGACCACCTGGAGAAAGGACGGGGACAGTTCCGGGGGAAACATCCCGCGCACGAACCGGCCGAGATTTGCCAGTGCGGCCGGCTCGACGAGGAGGCGAGGGTCCACTTGGGCCAAGCGAAGTGACAAGATGAACGAGATGACGAAAAAGAAACCGAAGAGATAGGGAAACGCCGACTTACTTCCGAATCGGTCGGCAAAGCCCGCTGACCGAGAGGATCTCATTGACTCGCTCGATGTCGACGGCCTCGTCATCCCCGGCGTAGAGGGCCCGGAGCATCTCGGGCGTCACCTTTTCAGGAGAGAGGTCGAACAGGATGCGACCCTCCTGGATGCCCACGATGCGGGGAAACGAGGCCAGGGCCAGGTCGACGCTGTGGAGGTTCAATAAGAGCGTTTTTCTCGACTCCGCTGAGAGGTCTCGGAGGAGCGCAACAATGCTGGCGGCCAGCGAGGGGTCCACCGAAGAGACCGGCTCGTCGGCCAGGATGATGTCGGGGTCCTGTACCAGGACGCGGGCGATGGCAACCCGCTGCTGCTGGCCACCCGAAAGCTCATCGGTACGCGCGTAAAGCTTCTCGGAGATTCCGACCCGGCCGAGGGCCCGGCGGGCTACATCCACGCCCTGAGGCGAAATGAGCGACACAAGCGCCTTGGTCGTGGACCAGCGACCCAGATTTCCCGCGAGGACGTTGTGGACCACCCGAAGACGCCCGACCAGGTTCCCCTGCTGGTAGATTGTCCCGATGCGCCGGCGGGCCTTCTGTAGCTCAGATTCCCCGAGCCCGGAGACGTCGACGCCGCCGAGGCGCATCGTCCCGGCCGTGGGACGGAGGGTGAGGTTGAGGATCCGAAAGAGCGTGGTCTTCCCCGCCCCACTCGGGCCGATGAAGGCCACATGCTCCCCAGGCTCGATTGTCAGCGAGATGCCGTCAACCGCGACTGAACCGTCGTCGAAGACCTTCCGGAGGTCCTTCAGCTCGTAGGTGGGTGCCATCCCTACTTCAAGAGCCCTGATGCGATCGCAGCTTCCTCGATTCCCTTCCAGTCCTCGTCGTGGGCCCGGATGTACTTCTTCGTGCGGTGCAGGTCAAGAAGCCGACGATGTTCCGGGTTCGAGTAGTCGAGCTTAAGAAACGCCGAGCTGATTCTTTCCTGGAGTCCCTTGTCCAGATCGCCGTGGACCGTCCACACATAGTCCACGTACGGAGGCGTCGTCCAGAAGACCACGACCTTGGAGGTATCTATCTTCTTGGTCTGGACGAGCTTGTCCCAGACGAGAAAGTTCAGGGCCCCCGCGTCCACCTTTCCCGATTCGACCCAGAGGGCCGTGGCATCGTGAGCGCCGGAGTATGCGACCTGCTTCATATCGCGCTCCGGATTGACGCCATCCTTGAGGAGGAAGGAACGCGGCATCAGATGGCCCGAGGTCGAGCCCGTGCTCCCGAAGGAGAAGGTCTTCCCCCGGAGGTCCTTGAGGGCCCTGATCCCCGTCTCCGGCCGGGTGATGAACACCGATTTGAACTCGGCATCTTCCTGGCGAAGCACGAGACGCTTCGCGTTACCCTCCGTCCGCCTCACGGCCTGGACGGACGTGAACCCCCCAAACCAGACCAGATCGAGCTTCTTGGCCGCAAGCCCTTCCACGGTCGCCGCGTAGTCCACCACGGGGGTGAATTGGACCTTGAGCTTGAGCTCCTTCGCCAGGTAGTCGGCAAAGGGGCTGTAGATCCGGAGAAGCTCGTTGGGGTTCTCATCGGGAATCGCCGAGACCCTGAGGACCGAGGGCTCATAGCCCCACGCCGGAATGGCCAGCACGACCAGCAACAGCGTCAGCAATGCTCGCATGGCGGCTCCTTATGTCGCGAGATAGGAACTCTTGGTTGGACGATGCCATTGTCCGCGAGGATTCCAGCGAAGACAAATCGGAAGGCTTGATAGGAGAGGAAGCGATCGAAAGGTTCCGCCTATGGGCTAGGCGGAGGACTTCAGGAAGTCCAGAAACGCCTCACACAGAGGGGAGCGAGTGCGGTCCCGATGAATGACAAGATAGAAGTGACGGGAGACCCGGAGTCCCTTGAGCCGGACGCACCAGAGCAGGTTATGGTGACACTCTTCCTCCACCGCCCGCTTCGAAATGATGCTGAGACCCATGCCGGACTTCACGGCCTGTTTGATGGCCTGGGTGGACCCCATCTCGCCGATAATCCGGAGGGCCTCCCACTCCACCCCCGCGTCGGCAAGGGCACGCTCCAGGGCGTAACGCGAGCCGGAGCCCCGCTCCCGGATGATCAAGGGCTCCTGGGCGAGTTCCGTCAGGGTCACGGTCTTTCGGCCGTGCCACGGGTGGCTCGCCGGCACGACGAGAACTAACTCATCCGGCATGAGCTCCGTGTACTCCAGAGCCCGGTGCTCGATCCGCGCCCCCACGACCCCCAGTTCGACCTTGCCTTCCAGGAGGACGTCCAGGATCCGCTGCGTGTCCTGGATCAAGAGAGAGATGGAGATCTCCGGATACTTCTCCTTGAACTTTCCCATGAGAGGGGGAAGGACATATTCCCCCGGGATCGTGCTCGCCCCAACGCAGAGCGCTCCGGACATCTTGCCGAGGAACTGATCCAGGGAGCGCCGCGCATCTTCCTGTAACGCCAAGAGGCGCAACGCATAACCGTAGAGCAACTCGCCCGCCTTGGTCGGGACGGTCTCACGACCCAAACGGTCGAAGAGACGCCCCCCGATCTCGTCCTCCAGCAGACGAACGTGCTCGCTCACCGTGGGTTGGGTGAGATGCAGGGCCTCGGCCGCTCGGGAGAAGCTTCGCAGCTCAACAATCTTGGCGAAGATCTGGAGCTGGTGGAGGTCCATCGTCGGTCCCGACTTACTTGACGGTCACCCTGACAGCGTTCCCGGTTCGCCCCGCTTCAGGGTCAAGGATTGCGGGATATCAATTCGGGACATCGTCTTACAAATTGCCTCGTCCGTCCACCCTCGCATCCCACAAGAACCGCCCCAAGGCCATGACGAGCGTCATCAGGATAGTCGCGGAGAGGCCAATGGCGACTCTACGCTTCATGGACGATTCTTTGCGGCTGGAGTCGTAACCTTGTCAGGTCGCGGGAGGAAAACCGGCGGCGGTCAGCACCCGGCCAATCTCGCGCTCGTTCAGACGCGCCGGGTCAAATTCGACCCTCACCTCCCTGGCCGGGAGTGACACCTGGGTGGCCGTGAGGCCTGACAGCCCCGCCAAGGCCCTCTCGATAGTCGAGGCGCAGCCCTCACACTTGATGTGCGGCACTTTGTAGATCTTCACCACGGGACACTCGCTCACTCTTTGGAGGCGCCACAGGCCCAGAGGCCCAGGATCACCCCGCGCACCCGCACCCCCCGGCGCGGCACCCGCACCCCCCACCCCCTGCGGAAGAGACGAGATCCAGGCCGGACTTCAAGCCAAACACCGAGACTTGGCGGGTCAGGTTGTGGCCCTGACAGGTCGGGCACTCAACTACGGTGCCCGGCAAGACGAGTTTTTCGAACTCGGTGCCGCAACCCGAGCAGCGGTACTCGTAGATCGGCACCTTACTCCCCTCCCCGCTGGACGTAACTCTTCACGAACTCCTCCGCGTTCTCTTCGAGGATCTCGTCAATTTCGTCCAGGAGCTTGTCCAGATCTTCCTTGATCTTTTTCCCCTTCTTCGCGACCTCCGGATTCGAACCGCCTCCCTCCTCTTCGGGAGGTCCCTTGGGTCGTTCGACTTTCTTCTTCTGGTCGGCCATCTCGTATTCACCACCCCTCAGCGGGTTAGACCCGCGGCAGCACGATCCCCAGTTGCCCCTGGTACTTTCCCTGGCGGTCGGCGTAGGAGACCATGCAGGTCTCATCGGACTCGAAAAAGAGGACCTGTGCGATCCCCTCGTTGGCGTAGATCTTCGCCGGGAGGGGAGTCGTATTCGAAATCTCCAGAGTGACGAACCCTTCCCACTCGGGCTCGAAGGGTGTCACATTGGTGATGATCCCGCAGCGCGCATACGTCGATTTCCCCACCGTGATGGTCATCACATTCCTTGGAATCTTAAAATACTCCACCGAGCGCCCCAGCGCGAAGGAATTCGGCGGGATAACACAGATCTCCCCCTTGAAATCCACGAACGAACGCGGGTCGAAGGCCTTGGGGTCCACGATGGTTGTATTGATGTTCGTAAAGATCTTGAACTCATCGGCGATGCGGACGTCATAGCCGTATGACGAGACCCCGTAGGATATGGTGCCAGTCCGGACCTGCCGCTCCGCGAACGGGGTGATCATCCCCTTCTCCAGCGCCATCTGTTTGATCCAGCGGTCACTCTTGATCATCGTAATTACGCCCGGTTCAGATGGTACCCTCCGCCCACACGAACAGTCAAGTCCTTTTCCCATCCCGGAATGCGCGTCCACGTTGTCATGATCACGAATTTCGTGGTAGATTTCTCGTTCAGGTGGACACGTGAACGAGCGAGACGACAGGGTCTTCACCCGCGGGATGAAAGTCGGCTTCGGCGGCCTCGCCCTGGGCCTTGGAGTCATGTTCTTTTCGGGCAAGGTCCTCAGCCCCGCTCTCGCGGGCGGCATTGCCCTCGGCATCTTCGTGGCTCTCCTCGGGCTGGTCCTGATCATTTGGGAGGGAATCCGAGACTAACTGCGCCCGAGGCACCGATCGTTTTGGGGGCGGTCCATCGACGCGCCTACCTGGCATCAGGGACGGCCGCGGGGCCCGGAAGGAGGTGCTTCTGACCGAGAGCGCGCCAGGGGCGGAGAGTTTACCGGTCAGTTACGGTTCGAGATAGGCCGGGCTCCGGCGGGACGGGGCTTTGGTCCCGCGCTTCTGGAAACAATCCCGGCAGAAGACGGGCTTGCCGGGAGTGGGCCGGAATGGAACCTGCGTCTCCTTACCGCACTCTGAACAAGTAGCGGCATAGAGACTCCGGTTGGAGGTGAAGCTCATCACTTCGGCGCTCCTCCCCTTGCGGGCCGCGCGACAGTTACGGCAGCGGGTCGGTTCATGCTGAAACCCCTTCTCGGCGTAAAAGGCCTGTTCGCCGGCTGAAAAGAGGAACTCCTTCCCACACTCCTTGCACAGCAGCACCTTGTCCTGAGCGTCCATACCCGTTGTTCTCCTTCAGACAAGAAGTTCAGGGATGCTCATCGCGCTTCACCGCCTGCCCGCTCTCACCTCCTCTGAGTGAGGATGATCTCAGACCATGAACTGGAGAATCGGGATGGCAAATCCGCTCAGTCGTAACAAGACCCTAGGGGAAGAAGCGAGTCCTTTCGCGCGTGGGAACTCCTGAATCTTAGATCATCAGGAACCGTTCAAAAGTGCAAGTACCATAGCAAATGGATTTCGCCCCGTCAACTCAAAATTTCTACCCGGCTCCCGAGCTCGGCCGCCCCGAGAACTCGCGCCCGGCCCGTGATCCCAGAGCGCTCCAGGGCACCGAGCATGGCCGCACCCACCTTCTCAGCGTCTTCCCCGGTAATCGCAAGCACCGATGGGCCGGCGCCGGAGAGGGCCCAGCCGAGAGCTCCCGCTTCCTGAGCCGCCTGAAAGACGGCCGCAAGCCACGGGAAAAGGGCGAGCCGGTACGGTTGGTGCCAGCGGTCCGCCATCGCAGACCGAAGCAGGTCGGGGCGGCCCAGGGTCAGGGCACCCACGAGAATACAAGCGCGCGCGAGGTTGAAAACCCCGTCCTCCCGAGAAAGATGGGAGGGGAGCACGGCGCGGGCGGTGACGGTCTCGGCCTCCAAGTCCGGGATGAGAACCGCAAAGCGCAAGTTGGAGGCCAACGGAAGCTTGAGGACCCTCACGTGCCCATTGTCTAAACAAGCAATTGTCAATCCGCCGTAGAGTGCAGCCGCCAGATTATCCGGGTGCCCCTCCTCTCTCACGGCCATCTCGAGAATAACCTCGGGGGGGAGGGCACCCTTGCAGAGCGCGTTGGCCCCAAGCATCCCCCCAAGCCACGCGGTGGCACTGGACCCGAGCCCGCGTCCCGGCGGAATCGCGTTCGTCTGCCTGACCCGAAGGCCCGTGAGCTGCCGACCAACGGCCGCATAGACAGCCGCGGCCCCGCGAACGACCACGTTCTCCTTGTCTCGAGGGAGGGTGAGCGCACCCTCCCCTGCCACGTCCACGGAAACCCCTTCAGCCTCTTCAAGCTCAAACACATTCTCCAGAGTGAGGGCCAGACCGAGGACGTCAAAACCGGGACCGAGGTTTGCGCTGCTCGCAGGAACCGTGATCCGAACCCGCTTCATCTTTGGGTCAGGAGGGGTGAGTCCCACCCACTCCGCCTCCTGGAACCTCCCCCACCTGGGTTTCTCACGCGCGTCCCCTCGACCTCGCACTTGCTGTCTGGACGTCGTCAGGAGGGGGGAGTCCCAGATGGGCCGTTTTCATCAGCCTGCTAGAGGCGCTTGAGGAGCCATTGGGGAGTCAGGCTGATGGCGTAGGCGTTCAAAATCGCCAAGTAATTGGTCATGACCAGAATGCCGACCGCCACCAGCAGTGCCCCTGCAACCATTTCGAGGACCGGGACCACTCGCCGAAAACGCTGAAACAGCCTAAGGAACGTCCCGACAGCCAGGGAGGAGAGAAAAAAGGGGAGGGCGAGTCCCATCGAATAGGCCACGAGCATGACGACTCCGGTTCCGACAGTCTCGGTCGTCCCGGCCAGGGAGAGAATTGAGCCAAGGATGGGACCGACGCATGGGGTCCACCCGATGGCGAAGGTCACGCCAACCAGAAACGACCCGGCGTAACCGGAATGCCGGTTCCGGATCGGCAGTTGGACCGTGCGGCTCAACCACGGAAGCCTGAAGAGTCCGGCAATGTAGAGACCAAAGAAGATGATGAGGCCGCCGCCTACGGTGCGGATGATCCCTCGATAATCCAGAAGCAGTTGGCCAAGGGCACTGAACGACGCGCCCAACGCAACGAAAACCAGAGAAAATCCAAGAATGAACAGGAGAGAATGCGTGATCACGATCCGACGGTCCCGGGCATCGGATGCGCCTCGCAGCTTGTCCAGAGACATGCCGGTGATGAACGAGAGGTACGACGGAAAGAGAGGGAGGACGCAGGGGGAGAGAAATGACAGAGATCCCGTCGCGAACGCGACAAAAATAGAAAGGGGCTCGGTGAGACCCATCGTCTCTATCTTTTGGGGCAAATCACGAAAAAGTCAAGGGGGGCTATTTGAGGAGAGACTCGATGAACGTATGTGCATCGGGGCTGTTCCATGCCCTGGGTCCGAGGGCCACGGCCACGATCTGTCCCTCTCGACTGATGAGATAGGTCGTGGGCAGAGCATGCGACTGATAAAGCTCGGCCACCTTCCCCTTGGTGTCGTAGGCGACCGGGAACGTAAGCTTGTGCTCCTGAACGAACGGCGTCACGATCTTCTCCCCCTCCGTGTCCACCGAGAGCGCCAGAACGGAAAACCCCTGCGGCTTGTAGCGCTGATACAGCTTTTCCATGGCCGGCATCTCTTCCAGGCAGGGCGGGCACCATGTCGCCCAGAAGTTGAGGAAGATGACCTTCCCCTTGAAGTCCCGAAGCCTCACCGTGCTCCCCTGGGGGCCTGGCAGGGCAAACTCCCTGGCCGCGGTCTTTTTGGCCGGCCGCATGAGGCCGAGGCTCTCGTAGGGATCAGAGGCGGCCTCTCCCCGGACGAACGCGATGAGAAGAAGGAATACAGGAATCCATGCCCGATGACCAGAGCGCATCACTACGACTCCGTAAAGGAGGGTAAATGTTTCGTCATAACAAGATCGCGGGGTTGCGTTATTCCCCGGGAAGGTCTGTCCCCACCATACCGGAAGCCCCAGTCCAGCGCAAGGTTCTGGACCAATCCGGACGTAAAGGTGACCCAGGGACGCCAGGCCATCGAACCGCCACGAAGAAGGTGGGGTTTAGAGGGTGATCTTCCCGAGGATACGGGAGCCGGCGGCGCCGGTCGCCGCGGGAAGGTTACCGGGATTGGCAAAGAGGGACTCATTGGCAAGAACCGCAAACGCGACGGCCTCTTTGGCATCAGGATCCATCCCCAGTTCCAGAAGAGAGCGGACCGGCATGGGGGCGAAGCAGCGAGCCAGATGTCCCATGAGGGTCCCATTATGGACGCCGCCCCCGGAGACAACCAACTCCTGGACCGGGCCTCGTGGCAGGACAAAGCTTCTGTAAGCGTGGTGTACGGCCTCAGCGCTAAGGGCTGTGAGGGTCGCGAGGAGATCTTCCTCACGTCCCCGAAAGCGCGGGAGGAGCGCGTCGACAAAAATTGAACCAAACAGCTCCCGGCCGGTCGAACGAGGAGGTGGCTGGGCGAGGAAGGAGTGCCGAAGAAGCTCGGCCAGGAGATTCAAATCCGCAGTGCCCGATGCCGCGCGGCTCCCGTTTCGGTCAAAGGGCTCTCCCCACACGGCCCGGCTGACCAAGTCGAGCGCCATATTCCCTGGCCCCGTGTCGAAAGCAAAGACCTCATCCACGGACGGAGTGACCACGGTCAGGTTGGCGATCCCCCCGATATTGAGAAGTCCTCGGACCCGATCCGGCGCCCGGAAAAGGAGCCAGTCAACCAGGGGGACGAGAGGGGCACCTTCGCCACCGGCCGCCACGTCTCGCGCCCGGAAGTCCGAGATGACGGGGAGCCTAGTCCTCTCCGCGATCACCGCCGCCTCCCCGAGCTGAAGTGTCGCGCGGCGGGGATGATGGCAGGCCGTATGACCGTGGGAACCTACGAGGTGCACATCTTCGGGCGTGAGCTCAGCCTTGGCAATGACAGCCAGGGCCGCCTCGGCAAAGACCTCGCCGAGTCTGGCGTTGAGGTCAGTCACGGCCTGGGTGTTCGCTTGGGCAAGGGCCAGGAGCTCCTCCCGAAGCCCCTCGCTGAACGGAACAGACTCAAACGCGAGAAGCCTGACGCGCGTCCGCGTCCCCGACCCGACGACTGCCACCAGCGCCGCGTCCACGCCGTCACCGCTCGTCCCAGACATGAGTCCGACAATGCGACGGGCCGGGAGCTTGCGGAGCGCCAGGAGCCGAGTCAGCGGATCAGCGGCCACGCCGTGACGGCTCCAGGAGCCGGTGAAGCGGACCCTTGTGCCTGGCGAGGAGCGACTCTGCCTGAACCCGACTTATCCGAAGTCTCTCCATCACCAGTGCCACGGTCGGACGACCCCTGGCCTTCTTGAGCAGCTCAGAGGCCGCCCGCGGGCCCTTTCCCGTGAGGTCGCCGACGATTCGGATGGCGCGCGCGCGAAGCTTTCGGCTCGCAGGTTTGAGATCCACCATTCGATTTTGGTGAACCTTCCCCAGGCGGACCATCGCGCCGGTTGTGAGCGTGTGCAGGATCATCTGCGTGGCGACCCCGGCCTTCATCCGGGTGGAGCCGGCCAAGACCTCCGGGCCAACCCGCGGGCCGATGATGAGATCGGCGAGGCGTCGGTGCTCGGGCCGAGGCGCGCACGTCAGGAGGATCGTCCGCGCCCCGCGTTGCTTCGCGGCACGAAGCGCGGCGAGGGCGAACGGCGTCACGCCGCTTGCTGAGATCGCGCAAACGATGTCGCGCCTCCCAACCCGGAGTCGGGCGAGAGCGGCACTTGCCTTCTGGGCGCGATCTTCAGCACCCTCTACGGCCATGAGAAGGGCGCGGGGTCCCCCGGCGATGACGGCGACGACCTGGCCAGGATCGGTACCGAAGGTGGGAACACATTCCGCCGCGTCCAGGGCTGCAAGACGACCGCTCGATCCCGCGCCCGCGTAGATCAACCGCCCGCCCTCCCCGAGGCTGGCCGCCACCCACGAGACGCCCCGGGCTATAGGTCCCTTTACCCTCCGAACCGCCCGCGCCGCCCGTTCGTCCTCGGCCAAGATGAGGTCGACGAGTTGGGACGGTCGAAGACGATCCAGGCGGTGACTCCGGGGATTTGGACGCTCGGTCGGAAGCTTTCCGTAGTCAACGGCCATCGCTACCAGGGATCAATTCCGATCGGACGCAAAGACCACTAGAACAACGATCTCAACACACGGAAGACAGGACTTCCTGGGCCGCCTCGATCGTGAACTCAAGGTCGGCCTCTGTGTGGGCCAGCGAGCAGAAGGCGGCCTCGAACTGGGAAGGGGCGAAAAAGATCCCTTTCGTGAGCATGCCGTGGAAAAATGCAGCGTAGCGCTTTGTGTCTGCCGCCTTGGCGGAAGCCAGGTCTCTGACCTCGCGGCCCGTAAAGAAGGCCGTGAGCATGGAGCCCACGCGATTCACCCGGACTGGGATCCCCGCCTTCCGCGCCGCAGTGATAAAACCGGCTTCCAAGGTTTCGCCCAGGCGCTCGAGCCGGTCGTAGGTGCCAGGCTCCCGGAGTAATTCCAGGGTTGCCAGGCCGGCCGCGATCGCCAGCGGGTTACCGGAAAGCGTGCCCGCCTGATAGACCCCTCCGAGCGGCGCCACCTTGGCCATGATCTCTCGTCGCCCGCCATACGCGCCCACAGGAAGACCGCCTCCGATGATCTTCCCGAGACATGTCAGGTCAGGGGTCACCCCATACCTGGCTTGGGCTCCACTCCACCCGACGCGGAACCCCGTGATCACCTCATCAAAGATCAAGAGAGCGCCGTGGGCCGTGGCGCTCTCGCGGAGCCCTGCGAGAAAACCTGGCTCCGGCGGAACAACCCCCATGTTGCCGGCCACCGGCTCCACAATGATCGCCGCTACCTCCTCGCCCTCGCGGGCCATGGCATGCCGGACCGCTTCAAGATCGTTGTACGGCACGGTCAGGGTCAACCGGGCCAGAGTCTCGGGAACCCCAAGACTATCGGGAAGAGAAAATGTCAGGCCGCCGGACCCCGCCTTGACGAGAAGGCTATCGGCGTGCCCGTGATATCCCCCTTCGAACTTGACGATCTTTTGACGCCCCGTGACTCCGCGGGCGAGACGGAGGGCGCTCATCACCGCCTCGGTGCCCGAGCTGACGAGACGGACCATCTCCAGAGAGGGGAGAGCATCAACCAAGAGGCGGGCCATCTCCACTTCCCCCGGCGTTGGCGCCCCGTAGCTTGTCCCGGCCTCGGCCGCTGTGTGAACCGCCGCCACCACCTTCGGGTGGGCATGACCGAGAATCAGGGGCCCCCAGGACCCCACGTAGTCGAGGTAGCTATCGCCATCAACGGTCCAGAGTCTGGCCCCCGAACCCCTCGTGACGAAGAATGGACTCCCCCCGACAGCCCGGAAGGCACGGACGGGGCTATTGACCCCGCCAGGAATCAGGCTGGTGGCCTGGGCAAAGAGCTCCTCAGAGGTCGGCATCTCATTCCCCGCCGACGCTCAGTGGCACGGAAACAAAGTCTTCGGTGCCCAGGTCCCACCGAAAGGCCCCCGCATCCCGTATCTTCCCCTCCACGATTGAGACCACGACGTAGACAGTCTCGGGGAAGGCCGGAGCTCCTCCAGGGAGCGCGTTCCGCTTGTCCGTTTCGGAGAAGTAGGCGCCGGCGTCAATGTGCGAGTGGTACATGACAGAGACCCGCTCGCCCTTGTCCTGCGAGCGGTGGATATGAAAGGTGTCCTCGGGATGCATGTAGTAGGCCGTCCGCGATCCCCGAGGGAAGCTCGCTGGATCCTCGGCGTGCTTTTCGTCCTGGATATTCCGACACGGGAAAAGCCTCCGGGAAGGTCCGCCGCCATCCTTGGCGAAAATCACGCCGCAACATTCCGCCGGATACTCCGCCTCGGCCTGGCGCTGGATCTCGGCAAGCTCCATCCGGGTGAGAATCATCGCGCCCGGGGAGCCCCGCCCGCAATGGCCGGGATGATCGACACCTCGTCCCCATCCTTGAGCGGCGTCGCCAATCCTTGCAGGGCTTCGATCTCTTCGTTGTTGACGTAGACGTTCACATGGTGGTGGATCTTTCCCGATTCGTCACGGACCAGTCCCTTGAGTCCCTCGTAGCGATTTTCGAGGGTCTCGAGGAGCGCGTGGACGTTAGAGGCGTCCACTTCCACTTTGGCGGCGTTGGCCGTGGCCCGGCGAAACGCCGTCGGAATATAGATGTACACCGGCATACAGTCCCCCTTTAAAGCTCGACGCTGAGATACCTCTCCCCCGTATCCGGAAGGAGGGTCACGACGATCTTCCCGGCCCCGAGACGCTCGGCCACTTCGAGAGAGGCAAAGACATTGGCTCCGGCCGAGATCCCCACGAGGAGCCCTTCTTCACGAGTGAGCCGCTTAGCGGTTGCGTAGGCGTCTTCGTCCCGCACGGTAATGATCTCATCAATCACCGCCCGGTTGAGGACGCCGGGGATGAAGGAGGCGCCGATCCCCTGAATGCCATGGGGCCGCGCCCGGCCACCGGAGAGGATCGGAGAGCGGTGAGGCTCCACCGCCACGACCTGGACGCCTTCAATTTTCTCCTTGAGCACCTCCCCGATTCCCGTGATGCTCCCTCCGGTCCCGACCCCGACGACCAGGGCGTCCAGCCTTCCGTCGGTCGCCTCCAAGATTTCCAGCGCGGTCGTCCGACGGTGGACCTCCGGGTTGGACGGGTTCACGAACTGTTGGGGCATGAAGTAGTCCGGATGCTCCTCGAGGAGGGCCTGGGCGGCGTGCACCGCTCCGGACATCCCTTCGATGGCCGGAGTCAGGATGATCTCGGCCCCGAAGCGGGACAGGAGCCGGCGCCGTTCAAGGCTCATGTCTTCTGGCATGGTGAGGATGAGCCGATAGCCTTTCACCGCGGCCACCATCCCGAGTCCGATTCCCGTGTTTCCAGAGGTAGGCTCGACGATGGTCGCCCCGGGCTTCAAAACCCCGCGCCGCTCCGCCTCCTCCACCATGGCCAACGCGATCCGGTCCTTGACGCTCCCTCCAGGGTTACTCGACTCCAGCTTGGCGAGGATCGTCGCGCTTCCCGGTCGCGGGAGCTTGGCCAGGCGCACGAGCGGAGTGTGACCGATCACTTCGAGGATGTTTTGAGCTACTTTCGGGCGAGATCCGGCGCTCGACTTCATCGCGTCGCTCATAGGGTGCGTCGCCCAGACCAGCACGATGCAGAAGAACACCGTTCCCAGTGCAGGCTGATCAAAAAGGTCCAGATGCAAGGCGGCGAGGAAGCGAGGAGGGAGGCGTATTCAGTCATACGTTGCACCGACGAGCGACGAAGCCAACGCCGCAGATGGGCCTTTTTCATCAGCCTGCTAGATGTGGTACATGGGCCGGGCCACCGACTGGCGATCTTCGGCGCGGCGACAGAGATCTGCAAAGCTCGTGCGGTCAATCACGGCCGAAACCGCCTCCGAAATCTCCTGCCAGAGCTCCACGAGATCAGCGGCCTCCCCACGGGACCCTCTCCCGCCCAACTCAAAGGCGGTAAGCTTTCCCTCCATGGCCCGAAGCACCTCCCCGACCGTGATCTGAGCGGGCGGCCGGCTCAAGGCGTATCCCCCTGTCGAGCCCCGCCTGGACTGGAGAAACCCCGCGCGCTTCAGTTGGAGGAGCACCTGCTCAAGGTATCGCTGTGGAATCTTTTGTCTGGCCGCGATCTGCTGGATCGGAATTAAACCCTTGCCCTGCTGGATGGCCAAGTCCAGAAGGGCCCTCAGGGCATACTCGCCTTTGGCAGAGATTTTCATACCGATCGGATTTAGGGAAATTGCCCAAAAAACTCTACTATGGCGCAGGAAACCTGTCAAGCAAAGAGCCACTATCTATTGGGAGCGACGGTCAAAATGAAGCGGAGGAGCGGATTGAAGCCGGCCTACAGACGGTGGCGCTCCCGCTCTAGTAGCCGCACGGCATCCTTGGCAAAGTAGGTAATCACCAGGTCGGCCCCGGCCCGCTTGATGGCGGTCAGGAGCTCCATCACGACCCGGTCCTCCTCAAGCCATCCGAGCTGAGCCGCGGCTTTGACCATGGCATACTCCCCTGAGACCGAGTAGGCTGCCAGCGGCAGGCCGAACTCCTGCTTGACCCGGGCGATGACGTCCAGATAGGGCAAGGCGGGCTTCACCATGATGATGTCGGCCCCCTCATCCATATCCAACCCCACCTCTCGGATTGCCTCCGAGCCGTTGGCGGGGTCCATCTGGTAGGAACGCCGATCACCGAATTGGGGGGCGGAGTCGGCAGCATCCCGGAACGGGCCATAGAAGCTCGAGGCGTACTTGGCGGAGTAGGACATGATCGGGGTCTCCTGAAAGCCCGACTCGTCCAGCGCCTCGCGGATCGCGCCGACACGACCATCCATCATGTCCGAGGGCGCCACGATGTCCGCCCCGGCCTCGACGTGAGAGAGCGCGACTCGGGCCAGGAGATCCAGCGTCGCGTCATTCCGGACCCGACCGTCCTCGACGATCCCGCAGTGGCCGTGGCTCGTGTACTGGCAGAGGCAGACATCCGTGATCACGAGAAGGTCAGGAATCGTCTCCTTGATCGCCCGCACCGCTTGCTGGACGACCCCATCCTCGGCATAGGCCTCCGACCCACGGGGGTCTTTTGTCGCGGGGAGGCCGAACAGGAGAACCGCGGGAATCCCCATCGAGGCCGCGTCCTTGGCCTCCTTCACCAGCTCGTCCACGGTGAGGCGCGATTGTCCCGGCATGGAAGGGATCGGCTCGCGATGCCCTCGCCCGTGGATCGCGAAGAGCGGATAGATCAGGTCATCCACCGAGAGGCGGGTTTCCCGCACCATCCGGCGCAGAAGGGGGGACTCCCTGAGGCGTCTCGGGCGGTAGAGCGGGTATCCCATATCACGACTCCTTACGCTGATAGTATTCCACGATTGCCCGGGCCAGGGCGGGAATCGTATAGGTCGGGGGCACAATGGACGCGGTCAGGCCGTACTCGGCCACGGTCTCGGCCGTCACGGGGCCAATCGCGGCCACGGTGACTCCTCGAAGAAGCGCTTCCCTCTCCCCCGGGTCGAAGATGGCCATGAAGTTCCGCACAGTTGAAGAGCTGGTAAAGGTGACAACGTCCACCGCCTTCTGAGCGAGTAGCTCCCTCGCCCGATCGGCCCCCTCTTTGGAGGGAACCGTCCGATACACAGGCGCCACAGTCACCCGTGCCCCGAGAGTCTCAAGCGAGAGAGGGAGGACATCTCGTGCCTCGCTCGCCCGGGGGATGAGGATCTCCATTCCCGGCTGAACATGAGGGCGCAGCGACTCGACCAGCCCTTCCGCTCGATATTCCCCCGGAACCAACTCAGGGTCAAGCCCTGACCGATGGCACTCTTGGGCCGTCTCGGGGCCGATCACGGCAATCTGGGCGGAAGCGAGCGATCGGAGATCCCGGCCTCGGTGACGGAGCCGTCCCAGAAATGCGCGGACGCCGTTGGGGCTGGTGAAGACAATCCAGGAAAAAGCCGAAAGGCGGTCGATGGCCCGGTCGCAGATCTCCCACCCTTCGGGAGGCTCGAGTTGAATCACCGGGCACTCGATCACGGAAGCCCCGGCTTCCTCCAGATGGCGAGCAAATACCGACACCTGATCCCGGGCTCGTGTCACGATAATTCTCTTTGAAAATAAAGGCTTTGACTCAAACCAGTTCAAGCGATCTCTGAGAGTCACAACATCGCCAACAATGAGGATCGCGGGCGCAGACAAAGCGGTCTTGGTGACCTCGTCCTCAATGGTTCCAAGTGTCCCCGTCACTGTCATTTGCTCCCCCGTCGTCCCCCAGCGAATGACGGCGCAGGGAGCGTCAGTCGGGCGTCCGGAGGCGATGAGCCTCTCCACAATCCTGGGCAGGTTGGCAACGCCCATAAGAAAGACGAGAGTATCCACCCCGGTGGCAAGTTTGGCCCATTGAATCGACGAGTCGTCTTTGTCGGGGTCTTCATGGCCGGTCAAGATCGCGATACTGGAGGCCACCCCTCGGTGGGTCACGGGGATTCCGGCGTAGGCCGGAACCGCGATAGCAGAAGAAACACCGGGGACCACCTCGAACCGAATCCCGGCTTGGGCCAGGGCTTCCCCCTCCTCCCCTCCCCGTCCAAACACGAAGGGATCTCCGCCTTTCAGTCGGACCACGCGCTGGCCGTGGCGCGCCCGGTCAACCAAAAGGGCGTTGATCTCTTCTTGACTCGGCCTGTGACGCCCGGCTTCCTTGCCGACGTAGATCCGTTCGGCCCCCTCACGAACGTACTCCAGAAGCTTGGCCGGAACGAGGTGGTCATACACGACGCAGTCGGCCTCCCTCAGGCAGGAGACCCCCTTCAGCGTGATCAGACCGGGATCTCCCGGACCTCCTCCCACGAGAAAGACCTTACCTTCGATCACGCCGTCGCCCTCTGGTGAGCCAAGATCGCCTCGCCCCCTGCCGCCCGGATCTGGTGAGCCAGGCTCCTGCCGAGGTCGGCAGCCTTCTCAGACGGTCCTTCTACATGATCTCTCACGACATCTCGTCCGTCCGGCGTGGCCACTAAACCGTCCAGGCGGAGCCGCCCATCGATCACTCGCCCGTAACCGGCGATGGGTGTGTGGCAGTCTCCGCCGAGAGCGGAGAGGAAGGCCCGCTCGGCCACGGCCGCAACCCGGCTCGTGGGGTGATCGAGCCTCTCGAGACGATGGGCCAATGTCTCATTGTCGCCGCGAGTCTCAAGGGCCAGGATCCCTTGGCCGACGGCGGGAAGCATGATCTCGGGGGAAAGCACGCTTGCGTGCGGAGGGTCAACGTCCAAGCGGCGGAGCCCTGCGGCGGCCACGACAATCGCGTCGAGGGGGCTGTCATGAAGCTTTCTGAGACGGGTGTCCAAGTTACCCCGAAGCGGCTCCACTCTCAGGTCGGAACGCCGGTTGAGAAGCTGGACGGCCCTCCGAAGGCTCGACGTTCCCACGTGAGCCCCGAGCCGAAGGGCGCCGAGACCGCCGCCCGGCTCTCGAGAGATGAGGACGTCTCTTGGGTCCTCGCGCTCGGTGAATGCCGCCAGGGTGAGGCCCCCGGGAATCTCGGCCGGGAGGTCCTTGAGACTGTGCACGGCCAAGTCAATCGTCCCGGCCAGAAGGGCCTCCTCGATCTCCCTGACAAAGAGCCCCTTCCCGCCGATTTGCCTGAGGTCCGCCTGAGCAAAGCGGTCACCCGAGGTCTTGATGATGATCAGCTCCACCGTGAGGTCCGCCCAGTGCGCAGTCAGGGCCTGAGTCACCAGTTCGGCTTGGCGGAGAGCCAAAGCGCTGCCTCGGCTTCCCAGGCGAACCTTAGTCACGGGCCTCCTTTTGTGAGGAGGGGTGAGTCCCACCCACTCCCCCTTCTTTCACTCGGAGGGGGGCACGCCCCCCTTCCGAACCTCCCCCGAGGGTTGCGCCGGCAAAGCCGGCACTCGAAGGAGCCGAACCTCCCCCACCTGGGTTGATCATCGCATGCCCTTAGACTTCACGCTTCACTCCTCACGCTTCACTCCTCACGCTTCACATTCTTGTCGGCCAGATCCCCGCCGAGGCCGAACAGTTCCTGGACCAGAGGGCCGAGCTGACCGTTACCGAGGCGAGACGCCTCCCGGAGCTTTACGATGGGCAGGTGAAGGATCTTATTCACGATTGCCGCGCTCATCATCTCAATCGCCTGTCGCGCCTCAGGGGTGGTCTCCCCAAGTCGAGAGAGGGCCTTGGCCACCTCCCGCTGCCGGATCGTCTCCAGTCTCGCCCGCAGGGAGACGATGATCGGAACGACCGTTTGGTCCCGGAGCCAGGCAAGAAATCGCTCCACCTCCCGTTCGATCAGGCCCTCCGCCCTCAGGGCCTCGCGCTGGCGCTCGCGAAGGTTCGCCTCCACCACCTGCTTGAGGTCGTCGATATCGTAGAGATACACGTTCGGCAGGTCGTTGACGGTCGCCTCAATGTCACGCGGGACCGCGATGTCCACAAGAAAGAGCGGGCGGTGGCGGCGAGAAGAGAGGAGGAGCTCCAGCTGGCTCCTCCGAATGACAGGCTCGGGGGCGCCCGTGGAGCTGAGCACGACATCGGCCTGAACGAGCCCTTCGTCGAGCCTGTCGAATGGCACAACTTCCGCCCGAAGGAGATCTGCGAGGGCTCGGGCCTTGTCCTCCGTCCGGTTCGCGACGAGAAGTCGCGAGGCCCCCTGGGCCGCAAGGTGTTTGGCAGCCAGTTCTCCCATTTTCCCGGCCCCAATGAGAAAGACGACTCGGCCCCCGAGCCCCCCAAAGATCTTTCGGGCCAGCTCGACCGCGGCGTAGCTCACCGAGACGGCGTGTTTGGCGATCTCGGTCTCGGTCCGAACCCGCTTCGCCACGAGAATGGCCTGGGTGAGGAGCGCGTACAGGAGCGGACCAATACTCTCGGCTGACTGGGCGAGGGCGAAGGCGTCCTTGACTTGACCAAGAATCTGAGGCTCGCCGAGGAGCATGGAATCCAGGCTCGAGGCAACCCGAAAGACGTGGCGAACCGCGTCGGCGCCCCGGTGATCGTAGAGACAGGGTTCGACCTCCTGGCGGGTGAGTCCTCCAGCCCTGGCCATCCACTCCACCAGGGCGTCGCGGCAGGCAGGCTCCGCCTCGGTCGCAATATACAGTTCGACCCGGTTACAGGTGGAGAGAAAGAGGGCCTCCTGGACTCCTTGGAGCCCAACGAGCTCCCGCGAGATTTTTTCCACGGCCGTCTCGGGCAGCGCCAGTCGCTCGCGGAGGGCCACCGGAGCGGTCCGGTGGTTCATCCCCAGGACAAGGAAGTTTTCGTTAGAGGGCCACATGGCGACCTGGAAGAAAGAATCCGGCGCTCAGGGTCAGGACGAGAGCAAGAAAGCCCACGATAGCCCCGAGGGCGGCCCGTCGCCCCCGCCATCCCCCGATGGCCCGCCCCGACAGTGTGGCGGCATAGACGATCCAGGCCAGGAGCGAGGCGGCCTGCGTTGGGTCCCAGCTCCAGTAGCTCCCCCAGACCGTCCCGGCCTGTAGGGTTCCCAGGAAAAGCCCGAGAGTCAGGAATGGAAAGCCGAGCGTCAGGGCCTGAGTAGATAAGCGATCCAGCACCTCCAGAGAGGGAAGACGATAGAAAACGATCCCAAGATGCTTTCCCTTGAGCTGCCGCTCCTGGAGGAGAAACATGAGGGCGGCGCAGAAATTGAGGGTCAGGGCCGCCATTCCGAGGAGGGCGAGGACGCCGTGAAGCCAGCTCCACAAGCCTCCCAAGACTGGCGTGATGCGCGGAATTCCTCGGGGGAAGCCGATTCCAGAGATCGCGAGGAGGCAGACGATCGGAAGGACAAAGGCACCGAGGACCGGGACGTCGTAGCGGCGTTCGGCGAAGAGATAAAGAAGGGCCCCACCCCAGATGACGAGGGCCGACGCCGCGTGAAGATTGGACAGGGGCAGACGGCCTTTCAAGAGAAGCTCAGCCAGGAGAGCCACGGTATGGAGTCCCCAGGCAGACCACGCGAGCCCGACGCACCACTGATGAATCGCCTGCCCGCGGCGAAACAGGTGGACAACGGCCAGGACTGTCGCGGCGAAGTAGCCGAGGAAACTCAGGTGAAAGACCAGCCAGATCACTCCGTGACCCCTCCCGCTTCTTCAGAAGAGTAGTCTAACAAGGAGCGCAAGACGGTTCAAACTAGAAATAGAGCGGCGAGATTCAGGCTGCGAAGATGTTGGAAGGAGCCTTTAGTGGGCGCCGTGGCGAGAAGCAAGCAGATCGAGGCCCGAGGGAGGAGGGCACCGGAGGTGTACTCGGTTGTACATTGAGGATGCCCGACGACCGAGAACGACGAGATGCGACGCTTATCGCCACGGCGCTAGTCCTGGGCGAGGAGGACCAGCGACGGGCTGCTCCGCCAATACCCCTTGGCGAGGGCGATCAGGTCCAGATGGGGTGACCCCCAATCCTCGAGGAGAGAGGAAACCACGTTCCAGCGCAGGCGGCGATCCAGCCCCTTGATATAGCCGCGACACACGTCGCATGCCTCGACGAGGTAGCCCTCCTCCTCTTCCGGGGAGAAGATCTTCAGTGTGTTCGGGTCCCGATTGTCGCACGAGGGGCAGCGAATCCGGACAAAGCCCCAGTCACTCCCGCAGAGATGGCAGAGGAGTCGCCGTTTGCCATCCTCACCGAAATCGGAGAAGGCCGCCGGTGACCCGCAAAATGGACAGACACCCCGGTTCCATCTCACGTCTTCCACGAGGCGCCTGAGCGGCTCCACCAAGTCCTCGAGAGCAGGCCGCAGAACGACCTGAGAAAGAACGCCAACGAGGTCGGACGAGAGTCCAATCCGTTGTTGCAAGCCGCCAGCAAGCGACGGGTGGCCGGGAAGCAAAAGGGCCGGAGAAAGCTCACCACGATCCCACGCCTCGGCGAGACGGGCAAGTCCTGGCCCATCCTCCTCACGGATGTCGTAGAGAAGCTCGATCGCTGCTGAAAGGAACGGCTCCACCGCCTCGCGCGAGATGGGAATCTCTTCATCGAGGAGGAGAGGGATTCCTTTTTCCCAGCGTGCCCGGCACCAGGCCTCATCCTTCTGGAGTCTCGCTTCCCCTCCGCGGTCCCACTCTGCCCAGAGGGCGAGGATCCTCTGATAGAGGCCAAGCGACCCCCGGAATGGCTCTCGCCGCGTGAGCAGGTCGTCCCACTCGGCGAGGAGCTTCCGGCGATCAGCCCGATCGTTCATCTGGGCTTCGCTGCCCCGTCCCCTTCGGGGCACTGGGCTGGCCCTGCCTCTGGGCGGGCACTGCCCTGGCTCAGCCTCTGGTCTGCCCCGCCCGGGAGAATCGGCAGGAACGCGGCGCAGCCTTCGGTGTAGAGATTGAAGCTCTCTGGCTTCAAGTAACCGACCAGGGTCACTCCCAGTTGCTCGGCGAGGGTGACCGCCATCTCGGTTGGAGAGGTTCGAGAGACGAGGAGGGGGACTCCCATCCTGGCTGCCTTCAGCAGCATCTCGGAGGAGATCCGACCGGTGGAGAGAAGGATCTTCCCCTCGGTTGGGATCCCCTGAAGCAGGGCGGCCCCCATGATCTTGTCCACCGCGTTGTGACGCCCCACATCCTCGGCGACCACGAGGAGTGTCTCTCCGTCCGTGAGGGCTGCCCCGTGAATCCCTCGTGAGGCACGGTAGTTAACCGCCGCGAGATAGAACTCCTTCATCCGGTGAAAAATCTTTGTCGGTGAGACCTGAAGCGAATTCGTGATCTTGGGGAAGAGTCTGGGATCAATCCGGAACGTGATCCCGCCGCCGCACCCGGAAGTCAGAATCCGCTCGGAAGGAAGCTCCACTTCCCGGGTGAGCGTGACGTCGGCCCGCCCATCCACTTCCGAGACTTGAAGTCCGGCCACCTCGTCCAGTCCGCCAATGACCTTTTCGATCCAGAGATAGCCAACCACAAGCCAGTCGAGCTGGAGAGGACTACAGAGGAGGGTGATGAACTTCTTTCCGTTCACATAGATCGTCAGAGGCTGCTCCCGCACCACCTCCCCTTTGACTTGCTCAATCCTCCCGCTTTTGTACGTGAGATACGCTCGCACGCCTCTCCTCAAGCAATGGCCGGCCTGCCCTCACGTTACCCCGCCGAGCCAAAAGAGACAAGAGGCTTCTCCGATGGAAAGAGAAGCCTCTTTGATAACTCCAAACGCGCCAGGATTAAATGGCCTGGCCGGCGATCATGATCACGTATTTGGTAAGAAATCCTCCGATGAGAATAAGAATCGCCGAGATTGCAGTGACCCCCATGGAGACCCGGCTTCGACTGGTCAGCTCCAAAATGAGGGGAATGATCAATCCGACGCCGACCGCCCCCAACCAGAACGTCGTGCCGTAGACCCCGCTGATCAGCGCCGCCAGTCCGGCTTGGGCCACCGGACCTGCGCCTCGAACGACGGCGAAGAGGAGAATCAGAATGACCAACTCGAGACCCAAGGCCATCGTGTACGTCCGTTTCAGGCTCGCCAGCCCATCACGTGCCCTGGCACCCGTGGCGGCAAGGATGAGGGCGATCGCGGCCCCCCCAGTAGTCATGCCGACCGTTAAGAACAAGGCCCCAAGAAGGCGGGCGTCAATCCAGAGAGGTCTCGCGGTCGCGCCCATGAGCACCCCGGGGTAAGCCGCGATGAAGAACCCAAAGAAGCTCCCGATCACGCCAGCCGCGCCGCGCAGCCCCGCCATGCTCCGGCCACCCCGGGCAACGAGAAAAACATCCAGGGCCGCGAGAAAGGCGCACAGGCTGAAGCCCATCAGGGCCCACGCCCCGGCGTTCATCGGAGAGAACGGCTTCAAGTGAAACGGCCCGAGGTTCACAGCCGACTGCCCGATGGTCAACTCGGGCTTAGCCACCATCATCATGTGGAGAAAGCGCGTGGGCATTCCGAGATCGGCGACGAGAATGATCGGCCCGGGGATGATCGCCAGCAACGCCAGATAGTAGCCGATCCGAGTAATCTCCCGGCTGCGATCCCCTCCCCAGAGGGACGCGACCGTGGCGATGACAAATGCCCCGCCGGCGAGCCCGCCGAGGAAGAAATAGATGTCAATGATGAGGGGCCAATCCGCGCTCTGAAGAAGTGGCATGGGTTAGCCCTCCCCGCCCCTGGATCCTCGCCCCCGGAAGGAAACCACCGCCCCGATTCCGACCGCGATGGCCGCCCCGATTGAGAGCAAAGAGTCCACAAAGACATTCTTCTGGGGGAGCTTCGGTTTCTCGGGGAGCCCGTACACTGGAGGCTTATCGAGGAGCAAGAAGAACGCATTCAGGCCCCCGAGGAAGTCGTTCTGGTCCGCGCCGTAGAGCTGGGCATCCTTGAACCCCTGCTTCTTCAAGACTTCCACGCGCTTCTGGGCTTTGGCCGCCAACTCATCCCTGAAGCCAAACTGGATGGACTCGGTGGGGCAGGCTTTGGCGCACGCCGGGCCCAGGCCGTTATGGATCCGATCGTTGCAGAAGGTGCACTTGTTGGCCCGTCCCGTGTCGTGGTTGAACGACACCACCCCGAAGGGACAGGCGGAGACACAGTAGCGGCAGCCGTTACAGATATCCTGGTTGATATTGACCGTGCCGTACTCGGTCCGGTAGATGGCCCCGGTCGGGCAGGCCTCGAGACAGCCTGCCTCCGCGCAGTGCTTGCAGACATCCGACATGAGGAGCCAGGCCAGGTCGCCCTTTGTATCCTTCTTCTCGATGAAGCGGACCAGGCGATAGGTCTTGTCGGTAAAGTGCTCCTGATTCTGATAGGTCCCGGTCCATACAGGCTCCTCTGCGGGGAGCTGGTTCCACTGCTTACAGGCCACCTGACAGGCCCGGCAACCAATGCAGACGGAGGTATCGGTATACATCGCCAGCGTTCGGGCCATGGCTACACCTCCCCCTTTCTGACATTGCAGAGGAGCGCTTTGGACTCCTGGATGAATGTCGTTGGGTCCCCGAGGCTCGCGACCAAGTCGTTGACGATGTCGCCTCGGGCAGACTTCGTCGCTCCCTGATAACCCCAATGCCACGGGATGCCGATCTGGTAGACCTTCTTGCCGTTGATGATGAACGGCTGGATTCGCTCCGTGACCATGGCCCGGACCTTGATCTTGCCCCGCGGAGTCTCCACCGTGATCATGTCGCCGTTCTGGACCCCCAGGGACTTGGCCATCTCCGGGTTGACCTCGGCAAAGTGGCCGGCGAACAACTCCGAGAGCCACGGCACATGCCGGGACATCCCGGCGGCGTGGTGTTCGGTCAACCTGTAAGTGGTCAGGATATAGGGGTACTTGTCGGGGGTCCCGAGCTTGTTCAGGTCGCCGATGTCGAAGACCTTGGCCACGGGATTGTTTTGCACCTTCGACAGGAGGTTCACGGTCGGCGACTCGAACGGCTCGTAGTGCTCCGGGAACGGACCGTCCAAGACCGAGGCGAAGAGCCCACCCTTGCCATCGGCCCGCATGATAAAGGCGTCCACACCTCCGATCCCCTTGAGCGGACCTTCCTTGGCCTTGGGGGCGTCGGGGGCCATGAATGCGCCGAAGTCCGGCACGTCCAGACCGACCCATTTCCCTTTCTTGTCGGGTGTCGCCCCGTCAGCGTTCGGGTCCCACCAGATGAGCTTTTTCTTCTCGCTCCACGGCTTCCCGGAAGGATCGGCCGAGGCCCGGTTGTAGAGGATCCGCCGATTGGCCGGCCAGGCAAAGCCCCAGTTGTGATTCATATAGTCCCCTGGAGCAGCCTTCTCCCGCCGAAGGGCCAGGTTCTTCCCGTCGGCCGGGTAGATCCCGGTGTAGAGCCAGTTCCCGCAGGCGGTCGAGCCATCGTCCATGAGATTGACGAAGGCCGGGATCGGCTGACCCTTTTTGTAAAGCACTTTCTCATCCTTTTCGATGTCCCGGGTCGCGTATCCGTTGATCTCCTTCAGGACCAGCTCCATGTTCGGCTCTTTCTTCGGGTCCTTCGGATCATGCTTGTAGTCCCAGACGAGATCCAGGAGGGGCCGGTCTTTGGCCGCCTTTGATCCCTTGTAAAGCTCCTTGAGCCGAAGGCCCAGGTCGTAGATGAAGGCAGCATCCGACCGGGCGCTCCCAGGAGGTTCCACGGCCCTGAGGTGCCACTGGACCAAGCGCATGGTGTTGGTAAGAGAGCCTTCCTTTTCTGCGGCAGGAGCCGCAGGGATAAAGAAGACCTCCACCTTGGAGTTCTTCGCGTCCGGAACCGTCGGATCCTTCCAGATCGCGGCCGTTTCAGTCTCGAAGAGATCCACCACCACCATCCACTCGAGGTTCCTGAGGCCCGCCCGGGTCATCTTGGCGTTGGGGCTGTCCACGGCCGGGTTCTGGCCCATGCAGATGAACCCCTTCACCTGCCCCTTGTACATCCCCACGATGAAATGCTGGTGGGAGTAGGCATCGGCCTTCTCCCGCTTCGGGAGGTAGTGGTAGGCGAAGTCGTTCTCCTTGGTCGCGGCCTCCCCCCACCAGGCCTTTAACTGGCTCACGACAAACTTGGGATTGTTAACCCAGAAGCTCGTCTTCGGCGTGGTCTTCTCCAGGTACTCTTGAAAGGTCGGGTGAGCGCCCTGAAGGGGCATCGGGGGGTATCCGGGGAGCATGTGGTACAGGGTGCCGAAATCCGTGGCGCCCTGGACGTTCGAGTGGCCACGAAGGGCAACGACCCCACCACCCGGCCGCCCCACGTTCCCCAAGACGAGCTGGAGCATGCAGAGGGCCCGGATCTGCTGAACCCCGTTGGTGGACTGGTTGAGCTGGAGGGCATACGAGGCGGTTGCCGTCTTGTCGGGTCCCGACGCGGAACAATAGATATCCGCCACTTTGAGGAAGAGGTCCTTGCCGATCCCGCAGACGCGCTCGACCATCTCAGGCGTGTAGCGGCTGTAGTGCCGCCTGAGGAGCTGGAAGACGCAGCTCGGATCCCTGAGCGTGGGGTCTCGCTTCGCGTTCCCTTCGGCGTCCAGCTCATACCTCCAGGTCGCCTGGTCATAGCTCCGCTTGGCGGGATCGTAGCCGGTGAAAAGCCCTCCAAGATCCGTTGGCGTCTTGAAATTCCGGTCCACGATGAACGCGGCGTTCGTATAGTTCACCACGTAGTCGTGGAAGTACTTCTTGCTTTCGATGGCGTAGCGGATCAGCCCCCCGAAGAAGACGATGTTGGTCCCCGATCGGATCGGCACCCAGATATCCGCCGTCGCCGAGGTGCGGGTGAAGCGGGGATCCACGTGGATGATCTTGGCCCCGCGCTCCTTGGCCTTCATGACCCACTTGTAACTCACCGGGTGGCATTCCGCCCAATTCGAGGTCGGCATGATCACGTCGGCGTTGATGACGTCGATCAGGTTCGTCGTCATGGCGCCCCGGCCGAAGGTGGCGCCGAGGGCCGGCACGGTCGCGGAGTGGCACAGGCGGGCTGAGTTCTCGAGGTTCACGAGCCCCATCCCGCGGGAAAGCTTCGCGATCAGGTAGTTCTCCTCGTTGTCGAGCACCGAGGAGCCGAGCCAGGCGATCCCCTCGCAGCGGTTGACCGTAACCTCCTTCTCACCAACCTTGACCTTCTCCACGAAAGTCGCGTCCCGACTCTTCTTCACCCGCTGGGCAATCTGTTCCATCATCCACTCCAGCGGCTTCTCCTCCCACTTGTCGCTCCCCGGGGCCCGGTACATGCCCTTTGTCCACCGTCGCTCGTTGATGGACAGCTGGTAGGTAGACGAGCCCTTGGGGCAGAGGGCTCCCTCGGTGTGCGGGGTGTCGGGATCGCCCTCGATGTCAATGATCTTCCCGTCACGGACATAGATGAGCTGGGCACACCCCACCGCGCAATACGGGCAAACTCCCGGAAAGGCCTTGGCCTCCTTGATGCGCATGGTACTGGCGTATTGTTGAACCGCCGAGAGGTCCAGGGCACGGCCACCTACAGCCACCCCCGCTGTTGAGGCCCCCGCGTACTTCAGGAAGTCCCTCCGCGTCACGCTCATGGGACGACTCCTTTCTTCCCGTGATCTGGGGCAGGAGATTGTGAAATGGTTCCCGAAAAAGACAAGGCCGCCCATGGGTTGCGGAAGCTCCGCACCGTGGACGGCCTCCCTAACTGGCACAAGTTAGCCATAGGAAAGGTCTGATGGTAAGGCCAAGCTACCTTGGAGGATCTGGTTTGTCAAGTGAAAATCGAGCGTTTCGGAGGGGCTCCCTGGGATAGAGGACCCTCAGGAGATAGAGGCCATCCGGGGGGACGGTCGGACCGGCTTGACGGCGGTCCAGCCCCAGGAGAAGTTCGGCCATCCATGCGGCAGGGTGCCGCCCTCGCCCGATTTCGACCAGGCTCCCCACAATATTTCTGACCATGTGGTGGAGAAAGCTGTCCGCGGAAAGGAAGACACCGATCAGCCCGCGCCGGGCTCTGACTCTGGTGGAAAGGATTTGACAGACAGGGTCACGGTCTCGACCTGCCGAGGCGCAGAACGCAGAAAAATCATGTTTCCCCCGGAGATGAACAAGGGCCTGCCCCATGGCGCTGATGTCCAGATCACCCGGGACCCACCAGGCCCGCCCACGCCAGAAGACGGCTTCAATCGGGCGATTCAAGATCACATAGGCGTATCGCTTGGCCAGGGCCCAGCGACGGGCATCAAAATCCGGTGGGACTTCATCGGCTCTGAGGACACGGATGTCTCGTGGTAACCAATGATTCAGAGCGCGCGGGATGGCGGCAGTGGAGAGGCGGTTCTCGGTCTCGAAGTGCGCCACCTGGCCAAGGGCGTGGACCCCGGCGTCGGTTCGGCTCGCGCCGTTCAGAGCCGGGCGGGACCCTGTGAGATTCTCGAGAGCCTGCTCAAGGCATCCTTGAACAGTTGGGCAATCGGGTTGGACCTGCCATCCGTGATAGGCTTGACCCGCATATTCGATGACGAGCCTGATCTTCCGCACGTGTGCGGGACCAATTAACTCTTGTCAGGGGGGGAGTCCCAGCCACTCCTCCCCCTGGACCCCCCCACCTGGGTTGATCGAGCCGCGTGTCTCATGTCTCACGCGTCCAGCTTCAGCGTGTCAGGGGGGGAGTCCCAGCCACTCCTCCTTGCACTCGGAGGGGGGCACGCCCAGTATTCATCTCGGCTGGCCTTAGACCGGCCAGCCTATGGCCGAACCTCCCCCAACTTCTCTTCGCGGAAGTTGCGAGCGGAGCGAGCGTACCTTTGCGGGCACCGAGTCCCGCCGCAGGCGGGCTTGGTCGTACGCTTCGGTCGGCTCCTCCCTCGGGCCTCGTTATGCTCGTCATTTGGCCCCGCACCGGCCGACAAGCAGCTCGGCGATCTGGACTGCGTTGGTGGCGGCCCCCTTGCGGAGTTGGTCCCCCACGACCCAGAAGGCCAGCCCATTCTCTAGCGAGCAGTCCTCGCGGATCCGTCCGACGAAGCAGTCATCCTGCCCCTCCGCGAGGATTGGCATCGGGTAGCGGTTTTTCTCCGGATCGTCCCAGAGGCGCAACCCGGGGAAGCGCTCGAAAAGCGCCCTCGCCTCAGCCGCCGTGACCTTCCGTTCGGTCTCGGCGTGGACCGAGACTGAATGCGCGGTGAAGACGGGGACCCGCACCGTCGTCCCGGAAACCCGAATTCCGGACTCCCCAAGGATCTTCCTGGTCTCGTTCTGCAGCTTCATCTCTTCCTTCGTGTACCCCGTGTCGAGAAACACGTCAATGTGAGGAAGGAGGTTAAAAGCGATCGGGTGGGGGAAGACCCGAGCCTCCATGGGCTCCCCCTTCGCCCAGGCCAGGGTCTGTGACCGGAGCTCTTCCACACCCTGGGCCCCCGCGCCGGAGACGGCCTGAAAGCTCGTTGCGACGACGCGAACGACGCGGGCCGCGTCGTGCAGGGGCTTCAAGGCCATCACCATCACAATCGTCGTGCAGTTCGGAACGGCCAGGAGTCCCCGATGTCCTTTGGCCGCGTGAGCATTAATCTCAGGCACCACGAGCGGGACCGTCGGGTCCATTCTGAAGGCGCTACTGTTGTCAATCGCGATCGCCCCGGCCGCCACAGCCTGCGGAGCAAACTCCAGGCTCCGGGCGCTCCCGGCGGAGAAGAGGGCGATCTCAATCCCGCGGAAGACTCCAGGGACAAGGCGTTCCACTCGAACGGTCTCGCCTGAGAACGTGACCGTCTTCCCGGCTGATCGCTCGGAGGCGAAGCAGTGAAGCTCGCGGACCGGGAACTTCCGTTCCTCCAACACCTGGAGCATGGTCTGACCGACGGCCCCCGTGGCCCCAACGATCGCAACGGTATAGCTCATGTGTAAAGCGTTTCCAATTCCCGGACAATGAGCTCGCCCATCCGGCGACACCCGACCGGTGTTGTCCCTTGCGAATGGATGTCTTTGGTCCGGTACCCCTTCTCCAGCACGCGGAGAACCGCCGTTTCGACGCGCTCAGCCTCAGCCGGGAGGTCCAGGGAATAACGGAGAAGCATTGCCGCGGAGAGGATCGCTGCGATAGGATTGGCCAAGTCCCGCCCCGCGATGTCGGGGGCTGTGCCGTGGACCGGCTCGTAGAGCGCCGTCTTCCCCCCCAGGCTGGCCGAAGGCAGCATCCCCATGGAGCCGGCCAGGACCGCCGCCTCGTCGGAAAGGATGTCGCCGAAGGTGTTCTCCGTCACCAGGGTATCGAACTGGAGCGGGTTCAGAATCAACTGCATGGCGCAGTTGTCCACCAGCATGTGCTCCAGGGTGACATCTGGATAGTCCCGGCTCACTTCCGTCACCACCTGGCGCCAGAGTCTGGAGACCGCGAGGACGTTCGCCTTGTCGACCGAGGTGAGCTTCCTCCGACGCTTTCTGGCCACCTCGAAGGCCAGACGCGCGACCCGCTCGATCTCAGGCGTCGTATAGATCATGCTATTGATCCCGCGCATCCCCCCCTGAATCTTCTCGATCCCACGGGGCTCGCCGAAATAGAGGCCCCCGGTCAGCTCGCGAATCACCAAGAGATCAGTGCCCTCCACCACCGAGCGCTTCAGCGGCGAGGCATCCACGAGCATCGGGAAGAGCTTGGCGGGTCGAAGATTGGCGAAGAGGTCGAGTTCCTTCCTGAGCGCGAGGAGCCCCCGCTCGGGGCGTTGCTCGGGCGGGAGGTCATCCCATTTGGGACCGCCGACGGCGCCAAAGAGGATCGCGTCGGCTGTCCGGCAAAGATCGAGGGTCGCCCCGGGGATCGGGGTTCCATGAGCGTCAATCGCCGCGCCTCCGCAGAGCGCCTCTTCGAACTCAAAGCCGACCCCGACCCCCTGACCGACGGCCCGAAGGACCTTCACCGCCTCGGCCGTGACCTCCAGGCCGATCCCATCGCCCGGCAAGACCACAATCTTGTAGTTCGGCACTAATCGCGCCTGGCGTCGTAGGACGAAGGCGTGTGGGCAACCTCCTTGGTCAGACCCACTTTTCGAGCCACGTAGGGCATGAGGCCGCCGGCATCCATGATCTCCCGGGCGAAGGGCGGCATCGGCTGGGCCTGATGGCTTTCCCCTCTCGTTAGATTCCTGATCTCCCCCGTCTCCGGATCCAGCTCGAGCTGGTCCCCGGCGCTGATCCGCTCCGCCGCGTCTGTCTCGAAGAGGGGAAGCCCCAGGTTGATGCAGTTTCGAAAGAAGATCCGGCCAAACGACTTGGCGATCACGGCCGAGATACCGGCCGCCTTGATCGCGATCGGGGCATGCTCTCGGGACGAACCGCAGCCGAAGTTCTTCAGCCCCACCATCACGTCACCCGGCTTGACCCCTTTGAGCAACTCCGGGTCGGCATCCTCCATGAGGTGCCTGCCAAGCTCCCCGGGGTCGGTCGTGACCAGATATCTGGCCGCGATGATCTGGTCCGTATCGATGTTATCGCCGTACTTCCATGCCTTCCCTTGGAATTTCATGCGCTGTCCTGCCTCAGCCTCTGACTTCCCTTTCCCGTCTCACGCGTTCGAACTGATTGTGAAGCTCGATCTGCTCCTCGATCAACCGCCGCGCCTCCTCCGTCTTTCCGGCTCGAAGCAGTTCCACGATCTGACGGTGGGTGGATGGCTCCACCACTCGTGAACTGAGGAGCGGATCGTAGATGCGGGTCAGCTCAAGGAGGAGGCGATTCACCCGAGGAATGTCGTCAAGGTGGGACCGGATCTCCTCAAAGACCTTGTCAACGACGTCCTGATAGCGCTCGTGGCGGATCTTTGGCATCGCTCGCTGGCCTCGATCAGGAGGGAACCACTTCCTCCGGGTGGCTGATCTTTCCAGTCACCGCAGTCGCGGCGGCCACGGCCGGGCTGGCCAGATACACTTTAGCCTTCGGGTGCCCCATCCGGCCGGGGAAGTTCCGGTTCGAGGTCGAGAGGCAGACATCATTGGGCCCCAACACGCCCATGTAACCGCCGAGGCAGGGACCACACGTTCCTTCGGCAATGGCGCACCCCGCCTCGGAGAAGATCTGAATGAGACCTTCCTTCAGGGCCAGCTCGAAGACCTGGTGGGTGGCCGGGATCACGATGCAGCGGACATACGGAGCGACCTTCTTTCCGCGCATAATCTGCGCGGCAATCCTCAGGTCCTCCAGGCGCGCGTTGGTGCAGGAGCCGATAAAGACCTGGTCAACCTCGGTTCCAGCCACCTCCCCCAGGGGGTGGACGTTATCCGGAGAATACGGGGCGGCCACCTGGAGACCCACCTTGCCGGCATCCCACTCGTAGATCGAGTGATACTGGGCATCGGAATCAGACTGGTAGATCGTCCACGGTCGCTTGGCCCGGGGACGGACGTACTCCACCGTCACGTCGTCGGCGGCAATGATCCCGCTCTTCCCCCCGGCCTCGATCGCCATATTGCACATCGTGAGGCGGGCGTCCACCGAGAGCGAGCGGATCGCTTCCCCGGTGAACTCCATCGCCCGGTAAAGGGCCCCATCCACGCCGATCTGGCCGATGGTATAGAGGATGAGATCCTTCGCGCTGGACCAGGGCTGGAGTCTTCCGTAGAAATGGAACTTCATAGACTCCGGGACCTTGAACCACGTCTCCCCGGTAATCATGGCAGCGGCCAAGTCGGTGGAGCCGACCCCGCTGGAGAAGCAGCCGAGCGCTCCGTAGGTACAGGAGTGGGAGTCGGCCCCCAGGATCACGTCCCCCGGGACGACCAACCCTTCCTGTGGGAGCAGGATGTGTTCGATCCCCCCCCGGCCCTCATCGTAGAAGTACTTCATGCGGTGGCGCCGCGCAAAGTCTCGAACCACCTGGCACTGCTCCGCGGACTTGATGTCCTTGGCGGGGACGAAGTGCGACAGCACGAAGGTCACGCGGTCCGTGTCAAAGAGCTTCGTCGCCCCCACCTTCTCGAACTCTTTGATCGCGAGGGGGGCGGTGATGTCGTTCCCCATGATGAGGTCGAGTTTGCACTCGATCAGCTCCCCCGGGTGGACCTCTCTCTTGCCGGCGTGGGCGGCCAGGATTTTTTCAGTAATGGTCATTGGCATGGTGAGTCTCCTTTGTCAGGGGGGGAGTCCCACCCACTCCTCCCCCTGGACCCCCCCACCGGGGTTGATCGATACAGGAGCCTCTTCCCTGTCCTGTGCTTCACGCTTCACCTTTCACGTTTCCCGTTCTTGCTCACGGTCCCACGTCTTTCAGTTTCTGGGCGACGGGAAGCACGACACGATTGATCGCATTCAGGTAGGCGCGGGCCGATGCCTCGATGACGTCCGTCGAGGACCCCTTTCCGATCAGCACGGTGCCATCAAAATCCACCCTGACCGTCACCTCGCCGATCGCGTCCTTGCCGCTCGTCACGGCCCGGAGGGCATAATCCAAAAGCCGCCCTTTGAGGCCCGTAATCGCGTCGATGGCGTTGTAGACCGCATCCACGGGACCATCCCCGACCCCTGAGTCTTGGAAAAGCTCTTCTTCTTTCTTCAAGCGCACCGTGGCGGAGGGGATGAGCCCCGTCCCGCTCACAAAGTGGAGGTAGTCCAGCGAGTAAGTCTCCTGAAGCTGCGTCATCTCATCCTTCACGATGGCGATCAAGTCCTCGTCGTAGATCTCTTTCTTTTTGTCTGCGAGGTCCTTAAACCGCTTGAAGGCCTTGTCCGATTCTGTATCATCGAGATCGAATCCCAGCTCCTTGAGATGCACGCGAAAGGCGTGCCGCCCCGAGTGCTTCCCCAGCACCAGCCGATTCGACGACCGGCCGATATCCTCGGGCCGCATGATCTCGTAGGTGAGCTTCTCCTTCAGAACTCCATCCTGGTGGATTCCCGCTTCGTGGGCGAAGGCGTTCTCCCCCACGATCGCCTTGTTGGGTTGCACGTGGACCCCCGTGATATGGGAGAGGAGTCTGGAGGTCCGAAAGATCTCCTCGGTCTTGACCCGAGTGTCAATGCCGAAAATATCCTTTCGGGTGCGGAGGGCCATGACCACTTCCTCAAGGGAAGCGTTGCCGGCTCGTTCCCCGATCCCATTGATCGTGCACTCTACCTGCCTGGCGCCGTTCATCACGCCCACCAGGGAGTTGGCCACGGCCTGGCCGAGGTCGTTGTGGCAGTGAACCGAGATCACGGCCCGATCCACGTTTTTGACCCGCTCGCGGATCCGGGCGATGCGTTCCCCCCATTCTCTGGGGATGGCATAGCCCACCGTGTCGGGAATGTTGATCGTGGTGGCCCCGGCCTCGATCACCGCCTCCAGGACGTCGCACATGAAGTCGAAGTCTGAGCGCGAGGCGTCCTCCGGGGAGAACTCGACATTCTCGCAGTAGCCCCGGGCATGCCGGACCGCCTCCTGAGCGGCCTTGAGCACTTCCGCCCGGGTCTTCCGGAGCTTGTACTTCAGGTGGATGTCCGAGGTCGCAACAAAGGTATGGATCCGCGGACGCCGGGCGTATTTTACCGCCTCCCAGCAACGATCAATGTCGGCGAGGCCAACCCGGGAAAGCCCACAGATCATGGGCGATCCTTCGACGGTTCCAACCTGTTTGGCCACCTGGCGCGTCGCCTCGAAGTCTTCCTCAGAAGAAATGGGGAAGCCCGCCTCGATGACATCCACGCCGAGCTTGGCCAGCTGGCGGGCCATCTCCAGTTTCTCTACGGTGTTCATGGAAAACCCAGGGGCTTGCTCGCCGTCCCGCAGCGTGGTGTCAAAGATGAGCACGCGATCTAACATGGTGTCCTCCTTACTAATAGGCGTCTCCGCCAGACTTCCCCTCTGGGGCAAGGATTGGCTCCCTCCGGCGGAAAAACAGCCACCGCGCGAGCCCCGAAAGGGCGTAGGTGCTGAACAGAAGAAACGCGAACAGGGCCGGATGCGAGGCGATGATCAACACGGCCAAGACGACCAGGAGAACGACCCCGAAGGGACGCTCTCGCGCAAAGTCCAGCTCTTTGAAAGAGTAATAGCGCACGCTCGAGACCATGAGAAACGCCAACAGATACGTCGCGAGCGCAATCACCATAAGCTCCCAGCGAGTGAACTCTCGCTCGCCGAGAAGAAACACCCAGGAGGCCACGCCGCCCGCCGCCCCTGGGATCGGGAGCCCGATGAAGTACCGGCGATCCTGAGAGAGGGTCATGACGTTGAAACGGGCGAGGCGCAGGGCCCCGCAGATCACGAACAGGAAGGCCGCGAGCCACCCGATCCGCCCCAAATCTTTAAAGGCGTACGAGTAGAGGAGAAGACCCGGCGCTACCCCAAACGAGACGACGTCCGCCAGGGAATCAAACTCTTTTCCGAACAGGGTCGTGGTCTTGGTTAGGCGCGCCACCTTGCCGTCGAGGATGTCCATGACCATCGCAACGAAGATCGCGAGGGCAGCCTCGCTGTAGCGGCCGTCAAAGGTTAGGACCATAGAAAGAAATCCCGAGAAGATATTCCCTACCGTGAGGAGACTCGGCAGAAGGTAGATCCCATGCCGCCGGTTCTCCCGGAGGGTCTGCCATCGCTTCCCACGCTCACCATCGCGTCGCCTCATATGAACCCCCCCCCTCATACGAAGACTCCGATGATGGTTTCGCCGGCCCGCACCCGGTCCCCGGCTCGCGCCTCCATCCTGACGCTCCGGGGGAGGACGAGGTCAACCCGAGAGCCGAAGCGGATCATCCCGAACCGCTCCCCAGCCTGAAGTTTCTCGCCTCCGCCGAGTCGGCACACGATCCGCCGAGCCAGGACGCCAGCGATCTGGGTCACCGTCACCCTGACATCCTGCCCCTCGAGCCGAACCGTGGCCCGCTCGTTCAGCTCGGAGGCTTCGGCTCGATAGGCCGGGAGAAAGCGACCGGCCCGATATTCAACTCCCGCCACCAGTCCTCCGATGGGGGCGCGGTTCACATGGACGTCAAGAGGCGAAAGAAAAATACTCACCTGTCTGCCTGGCCCGACGAAGTGATCGGTCACCTCACGAATCTCGACGACCTTCCCGTCGGCCGGGGCCAAGACCGCCCCGGGCCGTTCGGGGGGGATGCGCTCCGGATCCCGAAAGAAATACAGCATGAAGAGCGCCAGGACAGCGAATGCCAAAGCAGCCTTTGGCCGGCCGAGCCAAAGGAGGAGCAACGCGACGCCCGTGGGGGCCAGGATAAACGGCCACCCTTCCGACGCGATGGGAACTCTTAAGCTTCTCTGATTGCCCATAGTCTTGAGGTAGCGCCACGACTCTTCATGCCGATGGTAGCACCCACCCTCAATGATCTGCGATTCGTTCTGCCCCATGTCATGAGTACCTTTGCGGGCACCGAATCCCGCCGAAGGCGGGTTTGGTCGGATGGGCCTTTTTCATCAGCCGGCTACATCCTTGGAGGTTTGATCCAGCTCATCATCCCACGCAGGCGCTTGCCAACCTCCTCAATGGGGTGCAGGGCGTCCCGCTTTCGCATGGCGAGAAAGCTGGGCCGGCCGGCCTGGTTTTCCAGTACCCACTCCCTGGCAAACTGCCCGGATTGGATCTCACCCAGGATCTTTCGCATCTCCGCTCGGGTTTGCTCGTTGACCACCCTCGGACCCCGCGTGTAGTCGCCGTACTCCGCCGTGTCGGAGATCGAGTAGCGCATATAGGCCAACCCGCCCTGGTAAAAGAGGTCCACGATGAGCTTCATCTCGTGCATGCACTCGAAGAACGCCAGCTCAGGCTGGTATCCCGCCTCGACCAAGGTCTCAAAGGCCGTCTTGATCAGGGACGAGATCCCGCCACAGAGGCAGACCTGCTCGCCAAAGAGGTCGGTCTCCGTCTCTTCCCTGAACGTGGTCTCCACGACCCCGGCCCGGGTACAGCCGACCCCCCGCCCGTACGCCAGCGCGACCTCCTTGGCCTTCCCGGAGACGTCCTGGTGGACCGCGAGAAGGGCCGGGACCCCGGGGCCCTGGGTGAAGAGGTCTCGCATCACATGGCCCGGGGCCTTGGGTGCGATCATCGACACGTCCACGTCGGGGGGCGGGAGGACCTGGTTGAAGTGGATGTTGAACCCGTGGGCAAACATGAGGGTCTTGCCCTTTGAGAGTCCGCCTTTGATCGATTCCTCGTACACCTGACGCTGCGACTGGTCGGGAAGGAGGATCATGATCACATCGGCCATCTGAGCGGCCTCGGCGACGGAAGCGACCTTGAGTCCGTCCTTCTCAGCTTTCGCCCAGCTCTGGCTCCCCTTATACAGGCCCACCACCACATCCTGTCCAGAATCCTTGAGGTTGAGCGCGTGGGCGTGCCCCTGACTCCCGTAGCCGATGATGGCGATCTTCTTGCCTTTCAAAAGCCCGAGGTCTGCGTCCTGGTCGTAGTAGATCTTCGCTGGCATTGTTGCCTCCTGGTACTTGTTCCCCGCCAAGGCTCTCGCCTACTGATGAACCCGGGTGGGGGGTCCAGGGGGAGGAGTGGTTGGGACTCCCCCCCTGATAATCAAACGCTCAGTCGACGAACCCCGTGATCTTCTGTTCTTTTACGGGATCCTTGATCGCTTCCCTCGCCTTCCCGACCCGCTCCTCCACCTTTCTGACCTTGGTCTTCGGGCTGCGCGCGATGGCAATCTTGCCGGTGCGGACCAGCTCTTTAATCCCGAAGGGACGGAGGAGGTCCAGGAGGGCAACGGTTTTTGATTCCTCGCCCGTCGCCTCCAGCGTGTAGGTCAGGGGCGTCACGTCCACCACTTTGGCGCGAAAGATATCCGCGATTCTCAAGATTTCAGCGCGGTAGGCGGGCTCCGCGTTGACCCGAACCAGAATCATCTCGCGCTCGACGTGGTTCTCTTCGGTGAGGTCGGACACCTTGATGACGTCAATGAGCTTGTGAAGTTGCTTCGTCACCTGCTCGATGACAAACTCGTCCCCCCGGACGACCAGGGTCATGCGTGACATCGAGGGATCCAGGGTCTCCCCGACGGAGAGGCTCTCGATGTTATATCCCCGTGCGGAGAAGAGCCCCGCCACCCGGGAGAGGACCCCGAACTTGTTCTCCACCAGGACCGCGATCGTATGTTTCCTGGGCTCGCTACCGTTTTGATTCATTCTTCTCCTTGAGACCCCGCACCTGGGTCACGCTTCACTCTAAAAGCCGGTCTGGGATTTGGCCGCCTTAGCCTTCTGCTCCTTGTTAGGATGGGTCAGGATCATGTCCTTGTTCGCGCCTCCCGCCGGCACCATCGGGAAGACGCACTCCTCCCGGTCCACCACCATGTCAATCACCACCGGGCCCGGCGTGGCAAACGCCTTCTCTAGGGCTGGGACGACCTCGCTCGGCTTGGTGGCCCGGATCCCGACGCAGCCGTAGGCGTCCGCCAGCTTGACGAAGTCCGGTGAGGCGGAGAGATCAATGGCGCAGAAACGGCCACCATAGATGATCTCCTGCCATTGCCGGACCATCCCATGATACCCATTGTTGATAATGACGGTTTTCACCGGGAGCTGATGTTCCACGAGGGTCGCCAGCTCCTGGGAGTTCATGACAAAGCTCCCGTCACCGTCGATATTCACGACGAGCTTGTTCGGAAACGCCGCCTGGGCTCCCAGGGCCGCGGGGAGGCCATACCCCATGGTCCCGAGGCCGCCGGAAGTGCACCAGTGGCGGGGATGCTTGAACTTCACGTATTGGGCGGCCCACATCTGGTGCTGGCCCACGCCGGTCACGACGAGCGCCTCGCCGCGGATGAGGTTCGAAATCTCTTCCATCACGTATTGTGGCTTGATGACTTGGTCGTCCCAATCGTACTGGAACGGGTGTTTCTGTCGCCACTCGGCGATCTGGCGAAGCCACTGCTCCCGGATGGCCCGCTGGATGTCGGGGAGCTGGCCTCCCTGCTCCTGGGCCATCTCCTGCACCAGCCGGGCCAGCACCCGTTTGGCGTCCCCCACGATCGGGATGTGCACCTTGATGTTCTTCGAGATGCTGGATGGATCAATGTCAATGTGGATGATCTCTGAGTTCGGGGAGAAGTGTTCGATCTTGCCCGTCACGCGGTCATCGAAGCGGGCCCCTACCGCGATGAGGCAATCCGAGTTGTAGACCGCCATGTTGGCCCAATACGATCCGTGCATCCCGAGCATCCCCATCGAGAGCAGGTGGTCCGAGGGGAAGGCCCCGAGAGCCATGACGGTTGTCGTCACGGGGATTTGGGTCAGGTCGGCCAAGGCCAGAAGCTCAGGCGCCGCGTCGGAAGAGATCACCCCTCCGCCCACATAGAGGACCGGTCGCTTGGCCCGGAAGATGGTCTGGGCCGCTCGCTTGATCTGGCCGGGGTGCCCCTCGTACGTGGGATTATAGCTTCTCAAATGGACCTTCTCGGGATAGTGAAACTCCGCCTCCTTGAGCAGGACGTCCTTGGGGAGATCCACGTGTACGGGTCCGGGCCGACCGGTCCCCGCGATGTAGAACGCCTCCTTTATTGTCTCGGCCATGTCCCGAGGGTCCTTCACCAGGAAGTTGTGCTTCGTGCAGGAACGGGTAATCCCGACGTTGTCGGCCTCCTGGAAGGCATCATTGCCGATGAGATGCGTCGGCACCTGCCCCGTGAAGGCCACAATGGGGATCGAGTCCATGTAGGCGTCCTGGAGCGCGGTGACCAAATTGGTCGCGGCTGGCCCTGAGGTCACCAAGGCAACACCGACCTTCCCCGAGACCCGCGCGTATCCCTCCGCCGCGTGACCGGCACCCGCCTCCTGCCGCACCAGGATGTGTGTCAACCCGCGAAAATCGTACAGGGCGTCGTACACCGGCAGGACCGCTCCGCCTGGGAGCCCAAAGACCACATCCACGCCTTCCCGCTTGAGACATTCGAGAAAGATCCTCGCCCCTGAGAGTTTCACGGAAGCCCCCCTCCTTCGTCTAGTGCCGCTCCAACTAACTTCGCCATACTTCGTTCTCGGTCGTCGCCAATCCTCACGTACCCACCCCGTACGCTCCGGTTGGCTCCTCCCTCGGGCCTCGTCTGGCTCGTCATTTGGACCGGCACGACAATTCTTGCGTTACGGTTAGGCCCGGTTCGTTTGAAGCCCACTAACCCGTCAGCTTCTGGACGACCATCCAAACATACGCTGCCGAAGCCTCACAACAGGCCGGCCGTTGCCAAGATTTCTCGAATCTCTTCGATCGCATCGCCGTCCGGCACCGCCAGCGGGGCCCGGGGCGGCCCGCCGTAGGCCGCCTGGAGGTCCAGGGCCGCCTTCAGCCCGCCGATCCCGTAGCGTCCATGGACCACTCGATCCACAGGGACGAGCCGGTAGGCGATCTCCTTCGCCTCTTCGAGGCGTCCGGCGCGCGCCAGTCGGTAGAGCTGGGAGACCTCCCGCGGCGCGACGTTCCCCAGGGCCAGGATTCCGCCGGCGGCGCCGACGCTCAGCGCGGGCAGGAAAGCCAGGGCGGCGCCAACGAGCACCGCGAAGTCCTTCGGCGTCGCGTGGATGATGTGGGCCGCCTGGGGGATGTCCCCAGAGCTGTCCTTGATTCCGCGGATATTGGGGTGTTCCGCCAGGGTCGCCACGGTCTCCGGATCCAAATTGATCCCCGTGTTCTGGGGGAAGTTATAGACGAAGACCGGGATTGGCGAGGCATCCGCAACTGCCCGGTAGTGGCGAAGCTGGGTCGCGGGCGGAGAGAAGCCCCGCTTGAAGTAGTACGGGGTGATCACCAGCGCCACCTCGGCTCCCATCTCGGCTGCCCGCCGCGTGAATCGAACCGTTTGCTGAGTTGAGTTGGCCCCCGTCCCGGCGATAAACACCTTGTCACCGGGAGTGGCCTCCCGGGCCGTGGCGAGAACCTGATCCCGCTCGGCCTCCGAGAGCATCGGGAACTCACCCGTGGACCCGAGCACGACGTACCCGGCCAGGTCAGTCTGATTCCACCTCGCGAGATTCTCCCGGAGTCCGTCCAGGGCGAGATCCTCCCCCCGAAACGGGGTCGGGACCGGAATCAGAACACCTTCGATTTCACGCATTGGATGACTCCGAGGCCGCACGCGCCTCCTTGATCTTGGCCTGGGCCGCCGCCAGCCGCGCGACCGGAATCATAAACGGAGAACACGACACGTACGTCATCCCGACTCGATGGCAGAACTCAACGGAAGAGGGCTCACCCCCGTGCTCGCCGCAGATCCCGACCTTCAGGTCGGGTCGGGTCCGCCGGCCCCGCTCGATCCCCACCCGGATCAGTTCTCCCACCCCTTCCTGATCCAGCACGGAGAAGGGGTCGAACGGAATGAGCCCCCCCTCCAAGTACGCGGGGAGGAATTTTCCGACATCGTCGCGGCTATAGCCGAAGGTCATCTGGGTCAGGTCGTTCGTTCCGAACGAGAAGAATTCCGCCTCCTCGGCAATCTGATTGGCGACGAGGGCCGCCCTGGGCACTTCGATCATGGTCCCCACCAGATACTCCACCCGCACCCCGGCGTCGCTGAGGACCTGCTCCGCCACCCGCACGGTCAGCTCCCGCATGAGCCTCATCTCCCCGAGCGTGCCCGTGAGGGGAATCATGACCTCAGGAAGCACCCCGATCCCTTCTCGGGTCACCTGGACGGCCGCTTCGAAGATGGCCCGAACCTGCATCTCGTAAATCTCCGGGAAGGTGATCCCGAGCCGGCAGCCGCGGTGACCGAGCATGGGGTTGAACTCCTGGAGGCTCCTGACCCGCGCCAGAAGGCTCTCCAACTCGCGAATTCGGGCCCGACTGCCTCGCCTGGCCTTCAGATGCACCAACTCCCCGGTCAACTCGCTTTCCCTCGGCAAAAATTCGTGGAGCGGGGGGTCCAGGAGGCGAATGGTGACGGGCAGTCCGGCCATCGCTCGAAAGATACCCGCGAAATCTTCCCGCTGCATGGGGAGAAGCGTGTCCAGGGCCCGGCGGCGGCTCTCCGTGTCTGCCGCGAGAATCATTTCTCGGACGATCTGGATTCGCTCCTCACCAAAGAACATGTGCTCGGTGCGGGTGAGTCCGATCCCTTCGCCTCCAAACTCACGGGCCACCACGGCATCCTTTGGCGTGTCGGCGTTGGCCCTCACACCGAGAGTCCGGGATTTATCTGCCCAGTCCAAAAAGGCCCGGTAATTTTGGTAAAGGACCGACTCCTCCGGGGCCAGGGTCTTTTCGATGGAGACCTGAACCACCTCCGAAGGCCTGGTGGGGACGCTTCCCAATATCACCTCGCCGGTGGAGCCGTCCAGCGAGATGACGTCGCCCTCGCGCACGGTCACCTCACCAGCCAGAAACTCGGCCGCCTCTTCGTTGACCACTATCCCTCCGCACCCCACGACGCAGCACTTCCCCATCCCCCGACCCACCACCGCAGCGTGAGAGGTCAGCCCCCCGCGAGAGGTGAGGATCCCCTGCGCGACGTGCATGCCGGCCACGTCTTCCGGCGAGGTCTCCCCCCGCACCAGGATCACGGCCTCGCCACGCCGGGCCCATGCCACCGCATCCTCCGCGGAGAAGACTGCTTTCCCGACCGCGGCGCCGGGAGCGGCCGGGAGCCCCTTGCCCAGGACCCGCCCCTTCTCGACGGCCGCCGCCTTCTCGGCCAAATCAAAGACCGGGTGGAGAAGCTGGTCCAACTGGTGGGGCTCCACACGGAGCAACGCCGTCTCACGGTCAATGAGCCCTTCGCGGACCATCTCCACGGCGATCCGGATGGCCGCGGCCGCCGTGCGCTTTCCGGACCGCGTCTGGAGGAGGTAGAGCGTCCCTTCCTGGACCGTGAACTCGATATCCTGCATATCGCGGAAGTGGCGCTCGAGGCCCTGATAGATCCGCTCAAGCTCGGCGTACACCTCGGGCATCTGGGTCGCCAGGGCGGAGATGGGCTCAGGGGTCCGGATCCCCGCCACGACGTCTTCTCCCTGGGCATTCCGCAAGAACTCGCCGAAAAACCGCCTCTCCCCGGTGGCCGGGTCGCGGGTGAACGCAACACCGGTGCCCGACCCCTCCCCGAGGTTGCCGAAGACCATCGCCTGCACGGTGACCGCCGTCCCCCACTCCTCTGGAATCCGATGGATCCGCCGATACTCGATCGCCCGCTTGTTGTTCCACGAGTCGAACACCGCCGCAATGGCCAGCCGGAGCTGCTCCCGGGGCTCCTGGGGAAAGGGACGCCCCGTCTCGCTCTGGATCAACGTCTTGTATTCGTCCACCAGGGCCCGAAGGGCTGAGGCGGAAAGCTCCGGATCGGTCTTGACGCCGGCTCGGGACTTGGCCCCCTCGAAGCGACGCTCAAAGGGTTGACGGGAAACCCCCAGAACCACGTCGGAAAACATCATGAGAAAGCGCCGATAGCAGTCCCGCGCAAAGCGCTCATTGTCGGTTCGACGGACCAGCCCCTCGACCGTCTGGTCGTTCAGGCCGAGGTTCAAGACCGTGTCCATCATCCCCGGCATGGAGACCCGGGCGCCGGAGCGGACTGAAACCAAGAGTGGACACTCCGGATCGCCGAGCTTCGAGCCGATCAGCTCTTCCAGGCGAGCCAGCGCGTGTTCCGCCTCGCCCCAGAGCCCCTCCGGCAACTGCTCCCCCCGATGAAAATACTCGATGCACGCCTCGGTCGTGATGGTGAATCCGGGCGGGACCGGGATCCCAAGCTTCGTCATCTCGGCCAAGTCGCACCCTTTGCCGCCGAGGAGATCGCGCAGGGCGCTCCCCCCGTCAGCCTGGCCACCGCCAAAGAAGTAAACGAACCGCGTCATCGAGCCTCCTCGGCTCTTCCGAAAGAGGGACATCCCGACGTGAGAGAAAAAGTCTACACACTGTATCAAATCGTGGCGGGAGTGTCAAGGGAAATTCCTGCAATCACGGGAGTTTGGACGGCGAAAGGAGCGAAAATCTCTCAGCGCGGACGGTGGCGGCGTTCCGAGGGAGCGGTCCGTGGAATCACCCCACCCCCCTGCCGCGTGACTAACCGTTCTACCGCAACGACATGGTTCAGCATGGCCTCTCTCGCCCCGGCTTCCTCTCCTCCTCGGATCGCCGAGAGAATTCTTCGATGATCCTCGTGGGAGCGCTGCGGGCGGCCTGGAGTGTGAAGCGATTCCTCGCGGCTTTCGACCAAGAGATCCATCAGGGTCGCGACGATTCGGGAGATGGACCGGTTGTGGGCCGCGCTGGCGATGGCCGTATGGAAGGCCGCGTCCTGCCGAACACCGGTCTTTCCCGCCGCGATCTCTTTGGCCTGCTCCTCCAAAATATGTTCCATCTCCTGGATCTCTTCTGGGGACGCCCGGCGAGCCGCCAGTGCCGCAATGGGCGGTTCCAGGATCGTCCGGGCCTCAAACAGCTCGGCCACCGCCTCCCGTTGGGTCAAGATGACGAGAGCCAGCGGCTCGATCAAGGCCTCGACCGAGATCTCTTTGACAAATGTCCCCTCCCCCGCGCGGATCTCGATGTGGCCCATGGACTGGAGCGCCCGGAGCCCTTCACGGACCGACGCCCGGCTGACCCCGAACTTCTCCGCCAGGTCCCGCTCGGGGGGGAGTCGATCCCCCGATCTGAGCTGCCCCTCGGCAATCAGCGTCTTGATCTGGCGGATGATCTCTTCGTAGATTCGCGTGGACTTGATCGGCTCCAGGTTCCAGGCCACCAGGATTCCCCTACTTTCGGCCCCGCGCCGCGGATGCCGGCCGAGCCGCCACAAAGTGCCCCACCCCGAGCACCGCCACGGCCGAGATCGCGGGAATCACCCAGCGGAGGGCCGAGACCCAGGGCTCGATCCAGCCGTGGACGATCGGGTCTTTGACCAGCATCTCCCCCGCGACCCAGCCCAGAATCGCCGCCCCCACGGAGACGATCCACGGGTACCGGCCCATCAGCAACGCCAGGAGGCCGGAGCCCCAGATCACGATCGGGATACTCAAGCTGATACCGAAAACGACGAGGATGAGATCCCCGTGGGCTGCGGCGGCGACAGCCAGAACGTTGTCCAAGCTCATGATGACATCCGCCAGGATGATAACCCAGATGGCCTCCCACAGGCTGGTCCCGTGTCGAACCCGATGCCCGGTCTCGGAGGCCTGGCGCAGAAGCTTGACAGCGATCCAGAGGAGAACCGCGCCACCTGCGGCCTGGAGGAACGGGATCTTGAAGAGCTGGCTGACGATGGCGATGAAGGCCAGCCGAAGGATCACGGCCCCCACGGTTCCCCACACGCGTCCCAAAAACTGCTTTCGCCTCGGGAGGGTTCGAACCGCCAGCGCAATGACCAGGGCGTTATCCCCCGCCAAGGTCAGATCAATGATCACGATGCCGAAGAAGCGAGCCCAGAACTCAGGATCAAGCGACAAGCTCATGAAACGCTCAGTGCGCGACAGGTTCGGGGGTTCCGCGAGTCCGGCGAAGGAGGGGCGCGAGCAAAGGCCAGAAGAAGAGGAGCAGCGCCGCGGCCGTGATCACGGCCGAGATGGGGCTCCAGAAGAAGATTCCCGGATTCCCCTGGGACATGATGAGGCTCTGGCGCAGAGCGTTTTCTGCGAGGTCCCCCAGTACCAGGGCCAGGACCAGGGGGGCGAGCGGGTAGTCCAACTTCTTGAAGACGTAGCCCACCACGCCAAAGATGAGCATATACCAGATATCCAGCATGGCGTTCGACACCGCGTAGGCCCCGATCGCGCAGACGAAAACAATCAGGGGCGTCAGGATCGCGAAGGGGATCCGAAGGATCGCGGCAAACGCCGGGACAAAGAGAAGGACAATGAGGACGCCAATGACGTTTCCAATATACATGCTGGCAATGAGGCCCCAAACAAACTCGGGTCTCTCCTTGAAGAGCATGGGACCGGGCTGGAGCCCCCAGATGAGAAACCCGCCGAGCATCACCGCCGCCGTGGGGGATCCCGGGATCCCCAGAGTGATCATGGGGAGCAGCGCGGCCACACCGGCCGCATGGGCCGCGGTCTCGGGGGCGATGACCCCTTCGATGGTCCCGGTGCCAAATTTTTCCGGGTGCTTCGAGAAGCGCTTCGCGAAGCCGTAGCTCATAAAAGAGGCCGGGGTCGCCCCACCCGGCTTGAACCCCATCCAGAAACCGATGAAGGCGCTCCTCAGAAAGGTCCGCTTATAGCCGAGAAGCTCCCGCCACGTCGCCAGGATCTCCCGGAACCTGACCCGGGTTGTCACCCCGCGTAACTCGAGGCCCTCTTCCACGGAGAGAAAGATCTCCCCAAGACCGAAAAGACCGATGACCGCCACGATGAAAGAGAATCCCCGCATCAACTCGACCGAGCCGAAGGTGAGACGAAGCTGCCCGGTGACAATATCCAGCCCCACCGCCGCCAAGATAAACCCGATGAAAATGGAGGCCACCGTCTTGACGGGGCTGCCCCCGCCGAGGCCGACGAAGGCCGAAAAGGTCAAAAGCTGGATGGCGAAGAATTCCGGTGGGCCGAACTTGAGCGCCAGCTCCGCGAGGGGACCGGCAAAGAATGAAACGAGCACGATGGCAAAGAAGGCGCCCACAAACGAGGAGGTGAAGGCGGCGGTCAAGGCCTGTCCCCCACGCCCCTGTCTGGCCATGGGGTGCCCGTCGAAGGTGGTGGCAACGGACCATGGCTCACCGGGGATATTAAACAGGATGGACGTGATCGCTCCCCCGAAGAGGGCCCCCCAGTAAACGCAGGTGAGGAGGATGATGGCGGAGGTAGGGGGCATGGTGAAGGTCACGGGGAGGAGAATCGCCACCCCGTTGGCCCCCCCGAGTCCCGGAAGGACCCCGATGATCGTTCCAAGGATGATCCCGATGAACGCGATGCCGAGATTGTATGGGGTGAGGGCAATCTGGAAGCCGAGGAGCAGGTTGGCAAACTCGCCCATCACCGCCTCAGTAACCGAGCCAGGCCTCGATCGGCCCTTTGGGCATGGAAACCAGGAACCACTTTTCGAAAATCAGGAAGGTGGCGACGGGGATCCCAACGGTCAGGAGGACGATCAATGGCCAGGAGTGACGCCCGATCCAGCGCATGTACGCGCCCATGTAGAGGCCGCCAGCCACATAGAGACCGAGGACTTGGCTGAGCACGACCATCCCCACGGCCGGAATCAGGACCTTCATGACGGGAACCAACTTGCCCGGTCCCACAAAGCGGCGCGTAGCGGCACCCCTCGCGGCCAGCACCTGCCAAAGCACAATCAGACTCGAGACGCCCAACCCGACACCGAGCCAGAAGGGAAGGAACCCGGACCGCGGGCCATCGGTCCCCCAGCCGATCCCCAGTCTCAGCCCTTCCGCCACCACCAGGAGACCGAGGGCAAGGAGAAACAGCGCACAGACCACGTCCGCCTTACGCATAATTGTCCGAGGGCGTCGGCCCCGCCCTCGGAGGGCGGGGCCGACCTGTCAGATATGGAGCGGCCTATTGCTTCAGGAGGCCACCCTTGGCCATCAGATCCTTGTGAAGGTTTTCGGTCTCACCGAGCCACTTCACGTATTCCGGGCCGGTGAGCCAGGATGGCTTCAGGGCGTTGTCGACGAGATATTTTTGAAACTTGGCGCTGTCGTAGACCTTCTTCAACATCCCAACATAAAAATCCACGGCCTCTTTCGGCATATCGGGCGGGCCGAAGATACCGCGGAGCATCAGGTAGTGGATGTCCGTGCCCAACGCCTCCTTCACGGTGGGGATCTCCCCCCAGCCCGACGCCCAGGTGAGCCGCGCGGTATCGAAGACGGCCAGGGGCCGAACCCTGCCTGCCTTCCAGTGGCCCACGCACTCGGCGGGGTTGTTGACGGTCGAGTCCACATGCTTCCCGACCAGGTTCACGCAGACCTCGCCGCCGCCCTTGAAGGGGACGTAGATAAACTTCAGCCCGAGGGCCTGCTCGAGCTGGATGGTAATGATCTGGTCCTCCTGAGCCGAGCCGGTCCCTGCCATCTTGAAGGCGCTCGGCTTCTCCTTGACGGCCGCCACGTATTCCTTGGCGGCCTTGTACGGCGACTCGGCGTTCACCCAGAGGATGAACTCGTCAAGGGCCAGCCGCCCGAGAGGCGTCAGGTCCTTCCAGTTGAAGGGAACCCCGGTATGGAGCGGCGTGGTGAAGAGGTTCGAGAGCGTAATGATGATGGTGTGGGCGTCCCCCTTCTTGCCTTTCACGTAGAGGAAGCCCTCAGCCCCGGCTCCACCGGATTTATTGATCACCACCAGCGGCTTGGGCGAGACCTTGAGTTCCTCCACGAGGGGCGAGATGAGGCGGGCCATGACGTCGGCGCCGCCTCCCGTTCCCGCCGGGACGATGAACTCGACCGGCTTGGTCGGCTCCCATGCCACGGCCGGCGGGACCGCGATGGCAGCGACGACGAGCCACAGGATGACCAAGAGCATCCTCGACGACGAGCGCGGCGAACTGTTCATCTCCTCCTCCTTACAGTCCGGGCGATTCGACCCGGGGGTTAACACTATGTATAGTAAAAGGCCAGGCCCCGGGTTCTTACGGGCCTGGCCTTCGTGCGGATCGTGCGGGCCGTGACCAACGATTGGGGGCCTTTACGTGGTCTGCTTCGAGTCCTTCCTGAACGACACCACCCCGGGGATCTCCCACTTCTCCCACATCACGTCCACCTTGGCCTGGAAGTAGGCGAGGTCCTCCTCGATGAAGTGGGCGAAGCGCCCCTGCTTCAGGAGGTACTCCCGAACCGGCTTCCTGGGGCGTCCATCAACGATGGCCTTCGTCTTCCCGTAATACTTGACCACGCCGTCTTCCACCTCGTAGAGGGGAAAGATGCCGGTCTCGATCGCCAGCTCCCCCAGCTCGTGGGAGAGCATGGGATCGTAATCCCATCCCTTCGGGCACGGGTCCAGGGAGTGGATGAACGTCGGACCCCCGATCGAGAGCGCCTTGCGGACCTTGTTCATCATCTCAACAGCGTACGAGGCGCAGACTGTGGCCACGTAGCGGCACTCCGAATGCCCCGCGGCCAGCATCCCCGCCATGTTCTTCTTCCATCGCGTGTGGATGATCCGCTTGACCGACCCCGGGGGGCTGAAGGTGGTGTGGGCCCCGTAGGGGGTCATCCCGGAGAGCTGGATATCGGTGTTGGCGTAGGACTCGTTGTCGTAAAGCAGGATCAGGGAATTATACTCCTTGTGTGTCAGCGTGGCGGAGATCGCGCCCAGGCCCATGTCCGCCCCGCCGCCGTCGCCGCAGAAGGCGATGACGTTGATCGGCTCGGCCTTCATCTTTCCCTTCTTCATCAGGGCCTTGAGGCCAGCCGCGGTCCCCAGAGCTGCGGAGCCAGAGGAGCCCAACTGGGTGTGCATCCAGGGCACCACCCACGGCGTCGAGTAGTAGGTGGTATTGGCCACGTACATGCAGCCGGTCGAGCCAAGGACGATGGTGCGGGGTCCGGCAGCCTTGACCATGAGCTTCATCACCAGGGCGGACTCGCACCCCTGGCAGGTCCGGTGGCCCGAGGAGAAGTACTCCTCGATCGTGACCTTCTTGACCCCCTTGAAGGGCTCAAGCATCTGGGTTGCGTTTACAAAGGTCGTCGCCTCAGCCATGGGTTGGCCTCCTATTCTCTAACACCCAGCCAGTAGGTTGCCTTTTCAGCCCTACCCGCCTCGGCCGCAGTGTAGCAGATTTCTGTCACCTTGTAGACATCTTCTAGCGTGACCTCCCGCCCGCCGAGCCCGCAGATGAATCCGATCAGAGGCGGCCGGTGGTCGGCGTTGTAGAGCGCGGCCCTGACCTCGGTGGCCACGACCCCGGAGCCGAACGGGGAGCCGAACGAGTAATCGCGGTCGATCACGCCGATAGCCTTCGCCTTTCGGAGGGCCTTGGCCAGTTGGGTGTAGGGGAAGGGCCGGAACCAGCGGAGCCGGATCAGCCCCACTTTCTTCCCATCTTCGCGCATCTTGCGGATCGCTACCTTGACGGGGAGCGAGAGGGTCCCCATCCCCATCAGGATGATTTCCGCGTCCTCGGTCATGTACTCCTCGAACCAGGGATTCTCGGTCCCCCGACCGAAGATCTTCTGGAACTCGGCGTACGCCTCCGGGATCACCGTGTAGGCCCGCTCCGTCGCCGCGTTATTCTGACGGCGGATCTCGATGACCCAGTCCTCGTTGACCTGGGGGGCGACGGTGATGGGGTTGTCGGGGTGAAGGAGAAGGTCGCCCCGGTTATAGGGCGGCAGGAACTTGTCGACCCACTCTTTTGGAGGCACTCGTGTGATCGCTTGGGAGTGCGTCAGGAAGGCGCCGTCGCACGAGATGGCGATCGGGAGGAAGATCCGCCGGTCTTCGGCCACACGGTAGGCGATCAGCGTGGTGTCCATCGCTTCCTGGGAGCTGTCAATCCAGCAGAGGAGCCAGCCCAGGTCTCTCACTGAGAGCGCGTCGTTATGCTCGACACCGAAGGCGCCAGGGTCGTCCAGGGCTCGGTTCCCGACCATGGCGACCATCGGCACCCTGAGCGCCGGGGTCACCGTGATGGCCTCCATGGCGTACATCCAGCCCACCCCCGACGAGCCGCAGAAGACCCGGGCCCCCACGGTCGAGGCGTGCTTGACGATCTCGAACTGGCTATGCTCCCCCTCCGCCACGATGTATTCGGCCACGAGCTTACCGTTGGCGATCTTCTTGGCGATGGCCTGCATGACCGTGTCGTAGGGCCGGATCGGATAGGCGGTGACCACATCGATGTCGGCGAGCGTGAGGGCCTCGGCGATGGCCTCACTCCCGGAGATGAGCATCTCCTTCTCTTCGAGAACCTCCGGGGCTCGAGTCTTGGTTTCGACGGCCATGAATCGTTCCTCCTGTCAGTCAGGCTAGCCGCCGGGAGCTTCGGCGACACCCGTGACGATCGATGTCGACTTATCTTCGTGGACGCCCGATATTAATCCCTTCTGCTTCGCGTTCTCCCCCGGGATGCCGCTCGCGAGCGCGGCGCCCCCCAGCTCCAGCTCACCCAGGTTCAACTCCTCCTCGTACTGCCCGCGATACCGGAAGCCGTGGGAGCGCGCCGTGGTGACCTTGTCCCTGATCTTCTCGGCAAGCCACACCTTGTAGGCATCCTTGTCCCGCCGCCACATCTCCCACTGGCTCGCGTTGTCCTCGAACGCCGACTCGTTGACCATCGTGATGCAGTTGTGCACCGGGCAGACGGCCTCGCAGATGCCGCAGCCGCAGCAGGACTCCATGTTGGCGTCGTAGAGGCCCTCCGGCGTCACGTCAAAGCAGCTATCCGGGCACTGGAGCCAGCAGAGCGTGCACTTGACACACGTGTCGAAGTCGATCACCGGCCGCATCGTGCGAGTGGAGAACTTCTTGAAGACCGGGCTCCGCTCCGGTCGATAGCCCTTGCCCCCCTCGATGGGCTTCCCGATCGGGAGCGCGGGGATCGTCACGCCCTCGCGCATCTCCCACCACCGCGGCAACTCGAACGAGTACGGGGTCTCGGGATTGCCTTCGGTGATCTTCACCAACCGGCTCTGGATTCGCTCGTATGCCTTCCGAGCGGATTCCACCTTGAGGTCTGAGCCCCACTCGGCTTCCCGAATCGCCTCAGCCACCCCCTCGATGGTCAGAAATTGGGGCGCGATCTTGGCCAACGCGCCCAGAAGGCGCACCTCGGTGTGGTCTTCCTTGTAGACCCAGAGGCCCGCGAAGGAGGCCTTCCCCTGAAGGAGCCAGATGTGGTAGGGGGCATCCTTCTTATGGATGTCCGTCAGGAGGTCGTCGGCAGACTGCGTCGTGGTGACGAGGAGATGACCATCGGGGAGGATGAGGCGGTTAATGGGCTGGAGCCCGTACCAGGCCCAGGATTCGACGCCCTTACAGAGGGTATCGTCCACGCAGATCGTAACGTGCAGCTCCTTGGGCTCATACCGGGCCATGTGCTGCTCCAACTCTTCCTTGGAGTCCGCCACGATCGCAAAGTCCTTGGCCGGGACGCCGTTGCGCTGCGGGCTATCCCCGTAGCGGCCGAACGCGATCCCCCACCGACCCGATTTCCGAGCCGAGAGGACGATGCCGCGCGTGATGCGGGCTGCCAGGTTCTTCTGAAAGATCCCGCGGTAGACCACCTCACATACCAGATGCGCCATAATTGGCCTCCAGATCTCCTAAATCTCTATAAGTTGGCGATTTCACTGACCCTCGGGGGTCGGTCTGCTGGTCTGACCAGAGAATAGCCCATGTTTCGAATCCGTGTCAATAGGGAAAATCCTGACGGGGCGATTCAGAGATTGAATGCGGCGTGGGCCCGGTTATATGCCCCTTGATCGCGACGAAGGGTATCAGGGTTGATCCCTCGGTGGACGGCCAAGAAATAGGCGAAAAGCTGAAGTGGAACCACGGAAAGGATGGGTGTGAACCATTCGGAGACGCCCGGCAACTCGATCACATACGCCGAGAGGGGGGCGATCTCTTTGTCTCCTTCCTGAACCAATGCAAGGACCGGGGCTCCGACCTCACGCGCGACCCGAGCCACCGTCAGGCAGCGCTCGTACGACGGCCCGGGCGGGGCGATCACAACCACCAGGTCTTCGGATTCCAGACCGATCCAGGGACCGTGCAGGAACTGCTCCACCTGAAAGCCTTGGGCCTGGGAGTGGTTGGTCTCGCTCATCTTGAGGGCGGCCTCGTACGCCGTGGCTACATTCGGGCCGCCGCCGACAAAATAGTACCGTCTCCGATCCTTGAATCGCGCGGCAAGCTCGTCCCACGATTCCTGGCCCAGAAGCATGGCGACCTCATCAGGGACTCCGTCCAATTCCCGCGCCTCGGCTTCATGCCCTCCGATCGCTCCGGCCAGCGCAACCAGAAGCGCGAGTGCGGTGGTGTAGCTCACGGTGTGGGCGCCGGAACGCTCCTGGTCCACCGTCGTGAGGACGTGGTCGGCAGCCGTCGTCCCCTCACCGCTTCCCTTCCCCGTAATCACCACTCCCACCCCGCCCCCGCCCTTGGCCTTCTCGAGCGCCTCCAGCGAAAAGCGCTTGGTCCCGCGGTGGGTCAGCACCACGACGCCCGTCGTGGGGTCGGGATCGGGACAGTAGTTTTTGAACTCAAATGAGTGTAGGGCGCGCGCCCGATAGCCCAAGCCCCCGACCTTCCGGAACAAGACTTCACCCACTAACGCGGCATGCCACGACGTTCCGATCCCGAGGAGGAGGACCCGCTCCATGGTCCGAAGTCGTGAGGCCGCGAGTTCAAGGGTGTCCCGGTTGTTTCGCACGACGAGGCGAATCGCCCCGGGCTGGGCGAAGATGGACTCATACATGAAATACGGGTGACCGGCCCGCGGGGGTGGGGGGGTCCAGGCCATTTGGGTCTCCTTACTATGAGGAGCGGCCGGCAACCATCCGGGTGAAGACACCGTGGACAGTGGGATCGTCGCTGAGCTCTGGGTGAAACGCGGAAACGAGGACATTCCCCTGGCGAGCCATCGCACACTCGCCCCGGTAAATCACCAAGGGCTCTACTGTCTCCCCGACCCTCAGGATTCGCGGCGCACGGATAAAAACCATCCGGATGGCTCGTTTCTCCCCGTCCAAGGCAATCTCACCCTCGGCTTCGAACGACTCCTTTTGGCGGCCGTAGGCGTTCCGCTCGACAGTCATGTCGATGAGGCCCAGCGAAAACTGTTGCGGATTCAGGACCTCCTTGGCAAGAACGATCAGGCCCGCGCAAGTGCCGAACATCGGCCTTCCTTCGGCGTGAAATCTCCCAAGCGCCGGCACGAAGCCCCAGGCCTCCATCAGCTTGAGGAGGGTGGTGCTCTCGCCACCAGGGATGATCAGGCCATCCACGGCCGTGAGGGCCTCGGGCTTCCGCACCTCCAGGGACGTGACGCCGATCCGCTCCAGCGCCTGCCGGTGCAGGGCAAAGTCCCCCTGAAGCGCCAGCACCCCAATCTTCACGCGATGCCCTTCGATTTGCCGCTCATTCTTCTACCCTATCGCCCTGATTGGGGGCGTGCCCCAACGAGCGCCTCATGGCGAGCCGTGTCGCCGTGCGCAGCGCAGGGCGAGGCGAAGCGCGCCGGCCCGGAAGCGCTGACCTCCGGTCGGGATCAACACATACCCCCTCAGGGGGATGGGGGGTCGCGCGTAGCGGCGCCCGAGCCAGCTACGGCGACTAGGCGCAGCCATTGAAGCGAGTGGGGCACGCCCCCAGTCGGGGCTCTCTAGACTAACTCTACCACCCGCGGGTCTGGAGCAGGTCTTTCTCGGCGAGCTTGGAGGTCTCGATCCCGGGCATGGCCTCGCCCAACTCCTCGGAGACCTTAGCCAGGATGTCCGGATCCTGATAGTGGGTCGTCGCCTCCACGATCGCCCTGGCACGCGCGGCCGGATCGGACGACTTGAAGATCCCCGAACCGACGAAGACGGCCTGGGCTCCGAGCTGCATCATCAAGGCTGCGTCGGCCGGCGTGGCAATGCCTCCCGCGGCAAAATTGGGGACGGGAAGCCGGCCGTTTTGCCCGACCCACCGCACCAGCTCGACGGGCGCGCCCAGCTCCTTGGCCTCGCTCATCAGCTCTTCGGGCCCGAGGGTGGTGAGCCGCTTGATCTGGCTCATCACCTTTCGCATATGGCGAACGGCCTCAACGATGTTGCCCGAGCCCGCCTCGCCTTTCGTCCTGATCATCGCCGCCCCCTCCCCGATACGCCTAAGGGCCTCGCCGAGATCTCGAGCCCCACAGACAAAGGGCACAGTAAACGCGAACTTGTCTACGTGATAGTGCTCATCGGCGGGAGTCAGCACTTCCGACTCATCGATATAGTCCACCCCGAGCGCCTGCAAAATCTGCGCCTCGACGAAGTGCCCGATCCGGCACTTGGCCATGACGGGAATGGAGACGGTGTCCATGATCCCCCTGATCTTCTTCGCGCTGGCCATCCGCGCCACCCCGCCCTGAGCCCGAATGTCGGCAGGGACCCGCTCAAGAGCCATGACCGAGACCGCCCCGGCGTCCTCGGCGATCTTGGCCTGCTCGGCGTTCGTCACGTCCATAATGACCCCGCCCTTGAACATCTCGGCAAGGCCGGTCTTCAGTTTCCAGGTACCCAGCTCCATGGCGATTCCTCCTGTTACTTAATCAATTTACCAATAATTCCGCTATTGTAAAGGGGAATCACCGGGTTGTCTCCGGTCGGATGAGTTTACAAGCCCATGAGCTTCCGGTAAGATGGCGAAGGTGACTCACGATGGCAATTGCCCCATCAACGAACCCCACGTCGTTGAAACATCGCTCGTCTAACGAAGGGAGGATTTCATCATCATGGGCATGAAGGACTTTGCTGGCGCCTACTACCGAGAGGGAGCGCTCGACCCCAAGACCACGCAGCTTGTGGCTCTGGCCGCTTTTGCGGCGGCCGGCTGCACCAGCTGAGTGCCGTCTCGCTTCGCGGCCGCGAAGCAAGCCGGCGCTACCGACGACGAGATCATGGAGGCCCTCTACTACGCGATGCGGGGGGCCGCCCGGGCCACCTGGAGCACCATCAAGCACATCGACGGCATTGAAGATCTGAACAAGGAGTTCAAGAGCAGATACGAGCGGGAAAACGGAAAGTAAGACACGAGTAAGACCGATGAAGGGGCGGTCGCAAAGCCGCCCCTTTTTCTTATCCGCACCCGGGCCGCCCGAGGATCCTTGGCATGATCGAAACGCTTGTTTTTGTAGCAGTGTAAGAGTAGAATAGGGATAGCCGAGAATAGCCTAAGGATAACTCAAAGCTCCAGCAGTAGAAGGGCACGTCGGTCTCGGGCTGGGGGGATCCGGGCCCGCGCCTTCTCTGATACCTCGGAGGTGTCAGGGCCCTGGCCTGAACAGGCCCACAGCAGGTAGATCATGACGAGATTCCCGAGCCTTCGTGCCCGACTGATTCTCCTCGTTCTTCTCGCGATCATCCCCGCGTTAGGCCTGATCCTCTACACGGGTCTCGAACAGCGACGACTGGCCACCGAGGAGATCCAGGAAACCGCGCAGCGACTCGCCCGCCTTGTTTCGAACGATCAGGCCCGAATAATTCAGGGGACACGCCAACTCCTCGTCGGCCTTTCGGAGCTTCCCGAAGTACGAACACAGAACCATCGGTTCTGCAGCGCGCTGTTCGCCGACCTGCTGAAACTGCACTCGCCCTACGCAAATCTTGGGGCCGTCGAGCCGAATGGCAAGTTGTTCTGCAGTGCCCTGCCAATGACCGAAAGTGTGAACGTCGCTCCGCGGGCGTGGTTCCAAGGAGCCATCCAGACCCACGATTTCTCCGCCGGGGAATACCAGATCAATCACGTTTCGAGGAAGGCCACGATCAATTTCGGCTATCCCGTCCTCGGCCCCGGGGGCCAAGTGCAAGCCGTGGTTTTCGCCGCAATGAATTTCGCCTGGCTCGATCAACTCGCGGCCCAAGCCCAACTCCCCCAAGGCGCGGTATTCGTCGTCGTTGATCGCAAGGGGACAATCCTGGCGCACTACCCGGAACCGGAAAAATGGATCGGCAAATCCGCGCCCGTGGCGTCAGTCGTGGAAAGCCTCCGAACTCACGGGGCGGCCGTGACCGAGGCGGCTTCAGTGGATGGCATCTCGCGACTCTACGGGTTCACCACGCTTCTCGGGACGCGGGACACGGGAGGCCTCTACGCCGGCGTCGGGATTCCCAAAGATGCCGCATTTGCCGAGGCCGACTGGATTCTCACCAGAAACCTCGCCGGGCTCGGGCTCGCCGCCGTGTTGGCACTGGTCTCCGCGTGGTTCGGCAGCGATCTCTTCATCCTGCGCCGGGTCAACGCCTTGGTCGCCGCGGCGCGGCGGCTCGCCGTCGGCAACCTGGGCGCGCGCACCGGACTCGTCCATGAAGAGGGAGAGCTCGGCAATCTGGCCCGCTCCTTTGACGAGATGGCCGAGGCGTTACAAAAACGCGAAGAGGAGATTCAGGGGCAGCGCGAGGCCCTCCTGCAGCGGGAAAAGCTGGCCGCCATGGGTTCTCTCGTGGCCGGGGTGGCTCACGAGCTGAACAACCCCCTGTCAATCGTCCTGGGGCATGCCGACCTCCTTCGTGAATCGCTCGGAAGTGGGCCCGTGGCGGAGCAGGCTGAAGCGATCTCCCGGGCCGCCGAGCGCTGCGCGCGCATCGTAAGAAACTTCATCACGCTGGCGCGGCAGCACCCGCCCGAGCACCAACAGACGAATCTCAACCGAGTCGTCCGTGAGGCCGTAGAACTCTTGGCGTACCCCCTCCGGGTGGACAATGTGGAAGTGGCGCTTGACTTGGCAACGGATCTCCCTATCCTCTGGGCCGACCCGCACCAGCTCCAGCAGGTGGTGGTCAATCTCGTGACCAACGCCCACCACGCCATGCGGGAGAACCCCCCGCCCCGTCGCCTCACCCTCACGACCCGCTATGATGCCGCGCGACGAATGGTCTCGCTCGAGGTGGCCGACACCGGGCCCGGGATCCCGCCCGAGATCCGGCCGAGGATCTTCGAGCCCTTTTTCACGACCAAGCCCACGGGACAGGGGACGGGATTGGGGCTCTCTCTCTGCGACCGGATCATCGAGGGGCACGGGGGAACGATTCGGGCCGAGAGCCCGCCAGGGGAGGGCGCCATCTTCCGAGTCGAGCTACCCGTGGAGGACGCGCCCGAGTTCCAGAGAGAGACCCAAGTCGCCGACGGACCCCCACCCGTCAGCGGAAAGATCATCCTCGTCGTGGACGACGAGCCCGCCATTTGTCGAATGTTGACCGAAATCCTTGTCACTGAGGGCCACCAGGTAGAGACAGCCGCCTCCGGGGCCGTGGCCCTTGCTAAGCTCCGCGAGCGCGCCTACGACCTGATCCTGTGCGACATCAAAATGCCGGAGCTCGACGGCCCCAGCTTCTACCGGGAGCTGGCGCGCGACTATCCAGAGCTATCGCGGCGCGTCATCTTTATCACCGGGGACACGTTGAGCCCGGCGACTCTAACGTTTCTGGAGCAGTCAGGCGCCCCGACCGCAAGCAAGCCTTTTGTGCTGGGAGAGTTGCGACAGCTCGTTCAGCGGGCTCTCGCGGCATCGTAAGAAGACCTACCCCCGCCCTCTCAGAAACACCACCGTCGCCCCCCAGCCGCCGCGCTCCGGCGGGGCGTCGGCGTAGTGCGCCACAAGCGGGTGACTGGCCAGCACCGCCCGGACGATCGCGCGCTGGGCTCCCTTCCCCTTGCCGTGAATCAGCCTCACCTCTTGATACCCGCTGCGAGCCGCCTGAGCCAGATACTCCTCCACCACCGACGGGATCTCCCGCGGACTGAATGTGTGGAGGTCTAAGTGATCCTCGATCGGAAGGGCGACGGGCTCACGTTCCTTATCAGGAGGGGGAGTCCCAGCGCGCTGCTTGGACTCGCACGTCATGGCTCGGTCACTACCACCGGATCCCCTAAGGAGATGCGACCGCCGTGGAGCACGCGGGCCAGCATCCCGCGCCTCCCATCGAGGAGCTCGCGGAGCCCAGGACGGACTTCCTCCAAGCGGCGGCAGGGTTCGCATTCCTCGGTCAACTCAAGGACGGCCTCGCCGAGACGGAGGCGGGCTCCTACCGGACACCCCATGAGGGGAAATCCTTCGATGAGAATGTTTTCCCTGCCACTTCCTGGCGGGAGGTCAAGGTCCCGCAGCACCTCGGCCTCAAACAAGAGGACCTGACGACGCGACCTCGGCTTCGCGTAGCGGTCTCCCTCCAGTCCGTGATCCTCGATGGCGCGGACTTCCGGCAGCGCGGACATCTCCCCTTTGTGCTTCGCGGCCATGTGGAGAGCCACCACCCTCCCCGTCACTCGCCTGCCTCCAGGTGGGGACGGCGCTGGTGCCACTTGGTGGCCTGCTCGTATGCGTGCCCGGCGCGAAGGACGGTCGCCTCTTCGAACGGGCGCCCAACGAGCTGGAGCCCGACCGGGAGACCGGTCAGGGTGAATCCACAGGGAACCGAAAGGGCCGGATACCCCACGAGATTGACGGGGCGCGTCAATCGTGTCAGTGCATTTCGAACGGAGTCCACCGTGCCGCCGAATGTGACCGTGTCCTCGCCGAGCCTCGGCGCCGGCACGGGCTCTGTTGGAATGGCCAACAGATCGACCTCCTGGAAGGCCTCTCGGAACTCATCGAGCGCTCCCGCTCGGATCCGCTGAGCTTTGAGATATTCTGACGCGAGGATCTGCTCCCCTGCCATGAGCCGTCCCCGAATCTCGGCGCCATAATCGGCGGCGCGACTCTTCAAGGCCGATTCGTGACAGACAAAGGCCTCCGCGGAGATGATGGTGACGGCGGCCGCTCCGGCAGGACCGAAGGTGGGGAGACGGACGGGCTTGAGGCGGGCGCCGAGGCGCTTGAGATCACCGAGCGCCGCGCTTGTCAGCTTCGCCACTTCCGGGTCAAGTGCCCGAAAGAAATCATCCTGAGGCACGCCGACTCGGAGACCGCGGGCGTGAGGCGTCAAGGCCCGGAGGTAATGAGGAACCCGCTCTCTGTGCGTGCTAGGGTCCCGAGAATCGGCACCGGCAATCACCTGGAGACACAGGGCCGCATCGGCCACAGTCCGGCTGAGCGGACCTGCGTGGTCCATCGACCAAGCGAGGGGAAGGAGACCATATCGGCTCACGCGCCCGTATGTGGGTTTCAGCCCTACCACTCCGCACAGGCTCGCCGGGATCCGGATCGAGCCGCCGGTGTCGCTTCCAAAGGCGGCAGCGGCGAGGCCCATCGCGACGGCCACCCCGGCCCCCGAGGATGACCCCCCTGGAAGGCGGGAAGGATCCCAGGGATTTGGGGGAGTTCCGTAATGGGGATTCGTCCCCTCAGGACCGAAGGCAAACTCATGCATATTGAGCTTGCCGAGAATGACGGCCCCCGCGGCCCGGAGTCGGGTCACGACGGTCGCGTCGTATTCCGGGACCCAGTCGGCCAAGAGTTTCGAGCCGGCCGTCGTGCGAACTCCCTTGGTGAGATAGAGATCCTTCAAGGCCACCGGCACCCCGTGAAGGGGGCCAAGGTTTCGACCCCGCCTCAGCGCCCGCTCAGCCGCCCGCGCTTCCCGAAGGGCGCGGTCCCCCGCCACGGTGATGTAGCATTTCAAGCGGCCGTCAAACCGCTCGATGCGCTCCAAGGCGGCCTGCGTCGCCTCTACCGGCGAGAGGGCTTTTCGGCGGATAAGCCTCGTCAATTCATTTACGGAGAGGAACGCCAGGTCCTCGGAATGCATTCCCAACTCTCAGCCGCCACCCATCGCCGAGGACATGGGAGAGGTCTGGAAGGCGCATCGGGGTTGGGTCGCTGCGAAAGAAGAAATACTGCTGGGGGTAGAGAATCTGGGCCGTGGGATCCGCCACATGGCCGGACCGTACCACAGGGTCGGAAGACGGGTCAAGGTAACGATCCTTCACGTGAGACGGGTAAGCTCAAGAGCGAATACTGATATGATAGAGAGGTCATGCCCGTCGTCTCCGTGACCTTCGAGCCGGGCGGGGCCGTCGTGCCGACCCCGCCCGGCACCTCCCTCCTCAAGGCCGCGCAGACAGCGGGAATTGAGATCACCTCCACGTGCGGCGGCCGTGGCCGCTGCACCTCCTGCCGGATTAAATTCGTCTCGGGATCCATTCCTCCTCCCACCATCATGGATGAGCTTCAGCTCGGCGACGACTTGGTCCGGGAGGGATTCCGACTCTCCTGCCAGACCGTGGCCGCGGAGCCGGTGACAGTTCAGGTAGCGCCGCCTCTGACCGAGGAAGCGTTCCAAATTCTGGGGGCCGAGCAGGGGATCGCCGCCCAGCGGATTGTCATCGACGCTGGGGTGACAAAGCGCTCGGTCACGGTCGCCCTCCCCCGGGAGGAGCACCACCAGACCTCCGACGCGGAGGAGCTGGCAAAAGCCGCGGGGCTCCACGCGCCCGCTCTTCCTCTGGAGCTGCTTCGAAACCTTCCTGCCATCCTCCGTGAGACGAAGGGCGAGGTGACGGTGGCCACGTTCGGTGACCGGCTCCTCAGCGTCGAAGCCGGGGATGCAGCAGCCCTCGTCTACGGTCTCGCCATTGACGTGGGAACGACGAGCGTCGTCACGACGCTGATGGAGCTGGCCTCCGGCGAGGTGCTCGGATCGGTGGGGAGCCTTAACCCCCAGGCCGTGTTTGGCGGCGATCTCATGTCCCGCATCGCCTTTGCCCAGTTCAACCCGGCCAATCTCCGGAAGCTCCAGGCTCGGATCACCACACTCCTCAACGAGCAGATCGAGGAGGTCTGCCAGACATCCGGTGTCCTGCCCCAATGGATCTACAAGGTGGTTGTCGTCGGAAATAGCTGCATGCACCACGTCCTGCTCGGGATTGATCCGAGCTACCTCGGGCTGGCGCCGTACGCCCCGGTGCTTCGCCATCCCCTCATCCTCCCTGCCCGCGAGCTTCGTCTCCGTCTCCCCCATGCGATCGTCTGCTTCCTCCCCATCGTGGCCGGCTTCGTGGGCGCCGACGCCGTGGCGGTGGCGCTCGCCACGCGCATCGCCGACAGTCCCGAGATCCGGATCGCCGTGGATATCGGGACAAACGGCGAGGCGATCATGGGTTCGCGAGACCGCCTCCTCGCCAGCTCGGCCCCCGCTGGCCCGGCACTCGAAGGGGCCCAGATCCGAAACGGGATGCGCGCCGCCCACGGCGCAGTTGACAAGGTCTCGATCGAAGAGGACGTGCGCTGCCACGTCCTTGGAGAGACGGCCCCCCTGGGGATCTGCGGCTCCGGTCTCCTCGATGCCATCGCGGGGATGTTAGATGCGGGAATCCTGGACTGGACCGGCTTGATTCAGGTTGAAGGCCGCGGTCGTCTGCCTCAGAAGCTTCGTGAGCGGGTCCACATGCTGGGGGAGGAGCGACGCTTCGTTCTGGTCGGCAAGGGCGAGAGCGGGAGCAGCCAGGAGATCGTCCTCACCCAGGACGACGTCCGCCAGGTCCAGCTCGCCAAGGGCGCCATCGCCTCCGGTGTCATCATGCTTCAGAGAATCATGGGGGTCCCCACGAGCGAGATCACGGAGTTGATGCTCGCCGGCGGATTCGGGAACTACCTCTCCATCCGGAGCGCGCTCCGCATCGGCCTCATCCCGCCGCTTCCCGAGGACCGCATCCGGTACGTGGGGAATGCCGCGGCCCTGGGAGCGCAGATGTGCCTCATGTCGGAGACGGAGCGGGCCCGCGCCACCCACCTGGCCGGATGGATCGAGCACATCTCCCTCGCCGCGCATCCCGATTTTCAGGATGTCTTCGTCGAGGCCATGAACTTCCCCCGGAGCGCGCCCGAGGCTTGACAGCCATCCGGATTCCGCCCAGACTGTGAGCGCCATCAGCAGGCTTGAGAAGGGAGAGATCAGCCATGCTCGACGCCTTTGAAGACCACTGCTGGAAGGATATCGTCAGCCTGGACATCCTGGACATCTATAGCGCGTACCGTCGCGAGACATACGTCGGCCAGCGGCCGGCCCTTCTCGCCATCGACCTCTATAACCTCGTCTACGAGGGCGGGTCCCGGCCGGTCCACGAGGTGGTCCGGGAGTTTCCCAGCTCGTGCGGGATCCACGCCTGGGAGGCGATCAAGCCGACCCAGGAGCTGTTCGCCCTGGCCCGATCTCGGGAGCTCCCAATCGTCTACTCGACCTCGGAGACCCGCAAGGAGGTCGATCCTGTCAGCGTCCGCGCGACCAACCGCCGGGGCAAAGAGCTGAGCCCGGACGCCTACCAGATCCGGGAGGAGTTCGCCCCCCAGCCCGGCGACCTCATCATCTATAAGGAGCGGGCGAGCGTCTTCTTCGGGACGCCCCTCGTGCCCCATCTCCTCAAGCAAGGCGTGGACAGCCTGATCGTCTGTGGCGAGAGCACGAGCGGGTGCGTCAGGGCGAGCGTGGTGGACGCCTACTCCTACGGCTTCCACGTCGTCCTGGTCGAGGAGTGCTGCTTCGACCGGAGCCCCCTCTCCCACAAGGTGAACCTCTTTGATCTCCACCACAAGTACGCGGATGTGATGCACCTCGACGAGGTCAAGGGACACTTCGAGCGCGCGCGGGAAGTCGCCTGATGGAGCCGCGGCGGACCGGGCCGTTCCCGTACGTCCCCATCACGCAGCGGCCCAAGCTCGCCTGGCCTCACGGCGCGCGTGTCGCCCTGTGGGTCATCCCCAACATCGAGGTGTTTGCGCTAGACGAGCCGGTCCCGTTCGGCAGCGGGAAGGTCCCGGACGTGTACACGTGGGCGGCGCGCGACTACGGGGCGCGCGTGGGGATCTGGCGGATCATGGAGGTCCTCTCCCGCCACCGCGTGCGCGGCACCGTCGCACTCAACAGCGAGGTCTGCGACGCTTACCCGCAGATCATCGACGAGGCGATCCGGCTCAAGTGGGAGTTCATGGGGCATAACGAGAGCAACAGCCGCCGGCTCACTGATGCCCCGCCCGACGACGAGCGGCGCCTCATCCAGAGCACGTTCGCCAGGATCGAAAAGGCGACGGGGAAGCGGCCGGTCGGATGGCTCAGCTCAGGGCTCCAGGAGACCTGGCATACCCTGGACTACCTCCTGGACGAGGGCTGCCGCTACGTCGCGGACTGGGTCAACGACGACCAGCCGTATCTCATGGACGTGGGCGGACGGCGGCTCGTCTCGATCCCCTATTCGACCGAGATCAATGACCTCCCGGCGTTCCAGGTTCGGTCCCGGACGGCCGAGGAGTTCGCCATCATGATCCAGCGGCAGTTCGATGTCCTGTACCGGGAAGGAAAGACGTCGGGCCGGGTCATGGCGATTGCGTTGCATCCCTACCTGATCGGCGTGCCCCACCGGATCGGAGCGCTGGACACGGCCCTCGACTACATCTGCGCCCACGACGGGGTGTGGCTGCCGACCGGCGAGGAGATCGTTGACCACTACCTGGCGTCCGGCGCGACATTCTGAAAGGAATCGCCGATGATCAAGCTGACCGACGAGATGAAAGAGCGGATTAACAACGCGTTCTATGACAAGAAGACCTGCATCCTCGCCACAGCGTCGAAAGACGGCTTCCCGAGCGTGAGCTTCCGGGGAAGCATGATGGCCTGGGACGACGAGCACCTGGCGTACTGGGAGCGCTCGCACTTCCGGGGTGAAGAGAACGTCGAGGAGAATCCGCACGTCGTCGTCTTCTACATGGACTACCCGGCGCGCGTGGGGTGGCGCTTCATCGGCCAGGCCACGGTCTATAAGGACGGCGAGATGCGGCAGCGGATCATGGAGCGGACGATCAAAGAGGAGCTGGAGAAGGACCCCGACCGCAAGGGCCTCGGCGTCCTGATCCGGATCGACAAGATCCGGGGCTACGCCGGCAACGCCATCCTCCAGGAACGCTGACCCGCCCCGTAGTGGCGCTAACCTTGATCCGAAGGTCGCCTCCTAAGCACGTCATCGGCCGCCCTCTCCGCTGAGGGAACCGCTATGGGCCATCCAATCTGCCAGGTCACTTCATTCGACATCGTTGGGCCCTATACCCTTCGGGTCGCGTTTGACGACGGGTCAGAACAGACGATTGATTTCAGCCCCATTCTGTTCGGCGAGATCTTCGGTCCGCTGGGCGATCTCAGCGTCTTTAATCAGGTCCGAGTCGATCCCGAGGTTCACACGCTCGTCTGGCCAAACGGCGCCGATTTTGATCCTGCGACACTCCACGACTGGCCCGAGCAGGTGAAGGCGCTGGGGTCGCTCGCCCAGCGATGGAAACTCGGCGCAGCGTAGTCGGGACAGCTCAGTTAGTCGAGGTCTCAGGCACGGGATATGCTGACCAGCATACTCAGGGGTTAGCCGGCAGCGGGCCAGACTTGACCCGCGGTCGAATCTGGCTATAATCTGGCTAGAATGCGGTATGAGGTCGTCCTGGCCCCCGAGGCCGCCAGGGCCTACAGGTCTCTGCCGGCCTACCGCCGGGCCGAATTGCGCGACGCTCTCGAACGGCACTTGCGGCACGAGCCCACCCGGGTGAGCAAGAGCCGGATCAAACGCCTGCGGGGCTTGAGCCAGCCGCAGTATCGTCTCCGGGTTGGGGAAGTGAGGGTGTTCTATGACGTCACGCGCGAAGCTGTCGAGGTCCTCGCGATCGTCACGAAAGCCGAAGCCGCCAACTGGCTTGCCGAGCACGGGACGCCGGGTGCGCCGGGCGGCGCTGGCTGAGGTCAAGGACGATCTGTCGCGATTCCTACGCTTGGCCGAGTCCGAGGAAATCCTCATCACGCGGCACGGGAAGCCAGCGGGCGTGCTGATCGGCTTTGAAAGCGAGGACGACTGGTTCGACTATCGGTTGGAGCACCATCCTGAGTTCCTGCGGCGAGTGGCAGACGCGCGAGAAGCGCTCAGGAGGGGTCGCGGTGTTCGACTCGAGGATTTGCCGCCGTAACGCGAGCGGTCTAGCGGCGCGTTACAGCAGGCCACGGCGCCGTTTATCTCAAGCTAACCGGGAAGCGGCCAGCGGACGTCTTCACGGGCCCCGGCCCGACCAGCGGGTATGCCTGAGGTCAGCCGCTTCTACAGGATCGAGCAACTCACTCGACGATTTCGCAGGGTGTTACAAGAACACCTGTAGCCCATTCCATCGCGTCCATAACGGGACTATGCTGGCCAGTGTTTGTCGGCAACAGTCGGCTTCGCACGACCTTGACAAACCCTTGAAAAGGCAAGAGAATCTCCACAGTTAGTCGAGGTCTCAGGCACGGGATATGCTGAGTAGTTAGGCACATGCGCGATCGATTGGTTGGGACCGTGTTGGAGACGTTCTCTATCACCAGCAGATGAACGATTGGAATGTCTCGGGGGCTTGGATCTTCTGGGGTCTCGTTGGTCTCGGCATCGCCTTCGGGATCGCTCGGGGGGTCGTCGCCCGCCTGCGGGAGAACGCCTACAACGCCAAACTGCGTGCCTATTTGGACGGCCGAGACACGTCTTTCAAGGCTGGTTCCCTAACGGGCCGTCACTGGTTGGCGCAGTTCATCGCGGAAGCTGAACAGGCGCGCGACCGCCGCGACGACTACCTCCGGTCCAAGTCTCATCCTGCGCGAAAGTCCGCCGAAATCGTGAAGGAGGTCAAGCGGGAAAAGCGGGCGCTGACCGAGAGGGTTAAGTTCTTGGAGTACCAGCTGAAAGCCTACGAAGAGTACTTTCCACAGCTGGAAGAGTATCGGGATCTCATTCTTGATGAGCGCGTGCCTCTCTCCGAGAGTTCCGACAATCTCGCAGAACTTGAAACTGCTGACCCTTCGCAGCTCTACGTGTCCCGTGAAGAATGGGAGCGCCTCTCTGTCTCCGAGCGGAATCAGCTTGCTCTTGATCGATACCTTGGTCGGCCAAAGTCCGACTGGGAGATCGGACGGTATTACGAGCGATACCTCGGCTACCTTCGGGAGACGACCGGCTGGGTGGTGACATACCACGGAGCTCTGCGTGGATTCGAGGATCTTGGGCGCGATCTCATCTGCACCAAGAACGGAGCTGTCGAGATCGTCCAAGCCAAGTGCTGGAGCAGGTCAAAAGTGATCCATGAGAAGCACCTCTTCCAACTTTTTGGGACTACGGTTCATTACCGGCTTGCGAACGCTGGGATGCAGGTGACGCCGGTCTTGGCGACGACGACCTCGCTTTCGGAGGTCGCGGCCGAGGTCGCGCGAGCGCTCAGCATTCGCGTCGAGTCGGCTCCCCTGCCGCCCTCCTACCCAATGATCAAGTGCAACATCAATTCGAGTACGAAGGAGAAGATTTACCATCTGCCGTTTGACCAGCAGTACGATCGGACGCAGGTGTCACGAGCTGGTGAGTGTTACTTGGCGACCGTAAAAGAGGCCGAGCATCGGGGCTTCAGGCGTGCATGGCGACACCAAGCGCTCAGAGAAGGATGAGTGTCTAATCAGTAGTTAGCCGGCGGCGAGGCACGGGTCAGGATGCACAGGTTCCACGAGAAGACACTTCGACGGCTTGGGAGGCGAGTCGCTCGCCTCAAGCGGCACTTCGTATGGTCGCTCAGGCGCTTCGACTCCAAGAAGCTCTTTTCCGGCCCGAGCTGGTATTTTCACCTCCGGACCCTTGAGAACCGTCGCAAGCATCGGTCGGCCGTGGACGCGCTGCACGACCCTGAGTTCTGCGACGCCCTCTATGCCACTCTAACCGCTTGGGGCCTTCATCGTATGGGCCCAGGCAAAGCGAAGCTGCTCGACCTGCCCACCATACGCGGCAGCTTTGTTCGCAATGCCGATCGCATCCATGCCCTCGAGAGTCTTCGGTTGTCCGACTTCGGGAGCATGGACATCGACCTCGTTACGAAAAGGGTGTGGGCCGTCCTGTGCGACCTCGAGGTCACCAAAGCGAAAGCGTTCCTGGTGGCGAACACGAAGGCGTTGCACTACCTGCTCCCGGCTTTGGTGCCGCCTGTGGACAGGCAGTACACGCTGAACTTCTTCTTTGGTGCCGCCAGCATCGACGGTCGCGAGGAGACGGCGTTCGGGGTGATGTATCCTCTTTTCCATGAGATCGCGAAGTCGAAAGCTGGCGTCATTCAGCGGTGGATTCGTCGCAAGGGATGGCACACCAGTGAGAGCAAGATCGTTGACAATGCGATCGTTGGTTATTGGGCGTGACGTGGCCCGGCTAAAACGGGATTATGCTGACCAGTGTTTGTCGGCAACAGCCCGCTTCGCACGACCTTGACAAGCCCTTGAAAAGGCAAGAGAATCGCCACAGTTCGTCGAGGTCTCAGGCACGGGATATGCTGACCAGCACACTCAGTAGTTAGACAGCCGGAGCCGTGCGCAATGCGCATATGCGTTCTTGAAGCCTCGATGTCCGCCGTTACTTCCAAACAGGGAGAGTGACATGCCAGCGCGAAGGCGTCTCGTGTCCAGGAAGCAATCCGAAGGACGTATGGCCATCGATCGCAGGACTGCGCTGGTCCGGATGTCCACGACCGTAGCAGCCTCAACGTGGCCGGCACTCGCTGGGGCGACGGGAAGCCCCCGCGGGGAACAAGACCCTTGGCCTCCGGTGGGCGGAAGGCGGGTGCGAAAGATCGCGACCGAGGAAGCCTGGAGCATTCCCGAAGTGGCCGAGGCCGTGCGTGACGTGGTGCGGCAGCGTGGTCCGAGCCTGGATCTCAAGCTGCTAGCCCAGATCTACGATGCACCGCCCGGGACGCCACCGCGATTCCTGCCGGAGCTGCTGGACGTGGATACAGTGCGGCTGGCCGAGATGGACGCCAGCGGCGTCGACATGCACCTTCTCTCGCTGACCATGCCCGGGGTGCAAATGTTCGAGCCGGACATGGGGGTCGCGCTCGCGCGTCTTTCGAACGACCGCTTGAGCGAGATCGTGCGCCGTCACCCGACCCGCTTAGCCGGTCTCGCGAGCTTCGCACCGCAAGATCCGGGTGCGGCGGCGAAGGAAATGGAGCGGGCGATCAACACCCTCAAACTCAACGGCTTCATCGTGAACTCGCATACCCAGGGCGTGTACCTCGATGAACCCCGCTCCTGGCCGATCCTCGAGGCCGCGGAGGCGCTTGGGGCGCCCCTCTACCTTCATCCGCGGGCGCCGTCCGACGGTATGGCGGCGCCCTTTCGCGACTACCGCATCGAGGGCGCGGTCTGGGGCTACGGCGTCGAGGCGGGGACGCACGCCGTGCGGTTGATGCTGAGTGGTGTGCTCGACCGCTTTCCACGCCTCCGCATCGTTCTCGGTCACATGGGCGAGGCATTGCCGTTCTGGATGTGGCGGCTCGACTTCATGGGTGCACCGGGCGCGCGAGCCGCAGGCCGTACGAACCAGCTCAAGCCCAGCGAATACTTTCAACGGCACTTCGCGATCACAACCAGTGGGGTCGAAGACCCGCTCGCGCTGCGATTCTGCATCAACAAGATCGGGATTGACAGCATCATGTGGGCGATCGACTATCCCTACCAGCCCACTGCACCGGCGGTCGCGTTTCTTGAGTCAGCGCCGCTGTCCGACCAAGAGCGAGCACAGATCGCGTATCGCAATGCCGAGCGGATCTTCCGGATCACAGAGTAACGGAGCGGATACTCTCGCTACAAGACGGGCCGGCGACCAGCTCATCACGGCAAAGCGGTGCGTGCGGCCCGCCCTCAGCCGCGAGCTCCGTTAGGTTCCCCCGCTGTCCGGGGAAAATATGCCACTGGATGAGCCGGCAAGCCCGATGAGAAACCGCTAGGCTGAACTCGAAGAGACTCAGCGAGGCATCGTTGATGAAACGCAGCACTGAGCGTTTCCTGACCACACACACCGGCAGCCTGCCTCGTCCGGACGACCTCGTCCGCATGATGTTCGCCAAGGAGGAGGGCGTGCCGGTCGATCAAGCTGCCCTGGCAGGGCGCATCCGCTCCTCGGTAGCGGAGGTCGTCCGCAAGCAGACCGAGGCCGGCATTGACGTACTGAACGACGGCGAGGTCAGCAAGCCGAGCTATGCCACTTACATCAAGGACCGCTTGAACGGGTTCGGTGGCACGAGCCAGTCGCTCCAGTACCGAGACCTGGTGGATTTTCCTGAGCTGGCCAAGCGGGTGTTTGGCGATCCGGGCCGCTCACGCCGCAAGGCGCCAGCCTGCACCGGCCCGATCAGCGTGCGCGACCCGCAGGCAGCGCAGACGGACGTAGAGAATCTCAGGGCGGCGCTCGGAGAGCTCAAGACCGGGGACGCGTTCCTGACCGCCGCGTCGCCGGGGGTCATCTCCCTCTTCTTCCGCAATGACCACTACCCGAGCGACGAAGCTTACCTCCACGCCATCGCCGACGCGATGCGGCACGAGTATGAGGCGGTGGCCAAGGCCGGTCTCGTCCTCCAGGTCGACTGTCCGGACCTCGCGATGGGGCGGCACATTCAGTTCGCCGGCCTAAGCCTCGAGGAGTTTCGGAAAATGGCGCGCCTACACGTGGAGGCGCTCAATCATGCCCTGGCGAATATTCCACCCGACCAGTTGCGAATCCACCTCTGCTGGGGCAACTACGAGGGTCCCCACCACTACGATGTGCCTCTGGCCGACATCATCGACATCGTCTTGACGGCCCGACCCAACGGCATCTCCTTCGAGGCCGCCAACCCGCGCCACGCGCACGAATGGAAGCTCTTCGAGCGCGTGAAGCTGCCGGAGGGCAAGGTCCTCATCCCCGGGGTGATCGAATCGAAAACCAACTACGTGGAGCACCCGGAGCTGGTTGCCGAGCGGATCGGCCGCTACGCCAAACTGGTCGGCCGCGAAAACGTCATCGCCGGAACCGACTGCGGCTTTGGCACGTGGGTTGGCCAGGCAGCCGTGGATCCAGGCGTGGTCTGGGCCAAGCTGGCCAGCATGGCCGAAGGCGCCCGCCTGGCCTCACGCGAGTTCTGGTAAGCGCGCTTCCCTCGTTGATCCGGAACAGGCGCGGGGCCTAGGAGGATGCTGAAAAACACCCTTGCGAGTGCAGGCGGATCAAAAAGGTCCAGATGCAAGGCGGCGAGGAAGCGACGAGTGAGGCGTACTTGGTCGTACGTTGCAACGACGAGCGACGAAGCCAACGCCGCAGATGGGCCTTTTTCATCAGCCTGCTAGACGACCGCCGAGAAGGCGGCTGTGCTCCGGCATCATGCAGCGATCCTGAACCACGCGGATCCCGCTGCGCGCCAAGCGCTCCGCGGCGCCGTCGTGGCGGATCCCGAGCTGAAACCACACGGCCCTGGGGCGCCACGGCAGGGACAGGATCTCCTCCGCGTGCCCGGGGAGATACTCGGGCCGCCGAAAGACCTCAATGACGTCGGCCGTCTCCGGTAACTCGGCCAGCGTGTCTACCACCGGAACGTCAAAGATGCGCTGGCCTCTAAACTTCGGGTTCACCGGCAGGATTCGGTACCCCCGCGCCAGGAGGTATGCCGGGACAAAGAAGGCTGGCTCGGAACGGTCGGCCTTGGCGCCGAGGACCGCAATCGTCTTCGCCTCGCGCAGAATCGTCGCGAGACCCTCGTCGTCATCGGGGAGATTCCGGCGCCAATCCTCCACGGACCCGGCTACCCCTCTCCCCGGCCTTCGGATTCCTCCGGGACGATCTCGAGAACGATCTTCTCGGCTCGCCGGATGATCGTCAGCGGCGATCTCACGCCCACCTGCGCATCGGTCAGGAGCCGGTGCAAATCATCGATCCCGGCGACAGGGTGGCCGCTGTATGCGACGATGACGTCCCCCTCGAGGAGGCCGGCCCGCTCGGCAGGGCTTCCACCCTCGATGGACACCACGAGAATCCCGCTCCCCACTGGCACCTGGTGGAAGCGCACAACGCGCCCAGGAAGCGGCACGCTTTGCCCGCCGACCCCGATGTAGCCGCGTCTGACCTTGCCGTCCTTGATCAGACGGCCGGCGACGAACTTCGCCGTGTTCACCGCGATGGCAAAACAGATCCCCTGGGCCGGCAAGATAATGGCGGTATTCACGCCGATGACCTCCCCGGACGAGGTGACAAGCGGACCACCCGAGTTGCCGGGATTGAGAGCCGCGTCCGTCTGGATCACGTTATCAATGAGCCGGCCTGATCTCGACCTGAGCGAGCGCCCGAGCGCGCTCACCACGCCGGCGGTCACCGTGCATTGGAACCCGTAAGGATTCCCGATCGCGATCACCAATTGCCCGACGCGGATCGGGTCCGAATCGCCCAATGAGGCGGGGACGAGAGATGGGGCGCTGATTCGAACGACCGCCAGATCGCTGTCAGGATCGTCCCCCACCATCTCGGCCTGAACGCGACGCCCATCGGAAAGCGTCACCTCGATCGCGGTGGCCCGGTGCACGACGTGGCTGTTCGTCAGAATAAACCCGTCCGAGGTGAAGATGAACCCCGAGCCATTCCCTTGACCCTCCCCACGGAATCCGGGATGCATCCCGCGCCGGCCTCTCTCACGCTGGCGGACACCGATATTGACAACCGACGGGCTCACCCTCTCTGCCGCGTTGATCACAGCCCGTGAGTACGCGTCAAGGAGACTATCATCGGACCCCGAAGGTGTCGGGACTCGCCCATTCTCACCTCCCGGGGCTTCGTTTGATACGACTTGGGATGCTCGTTTCATTGCTCGCTCTCCTCTTCTGAGTTCATCGGACGCCCTTCATCTTCATGCTACCATGGGGCGCAACTATGGCGGTGACGCTGCGGCCTCTGGACCGATGAGATTTTCCGTGCAGGCACGCCAGCTTGGTGTCTTCATCTCACTCCTTCCCACCCTCTTGCTCCTTCCGTTCGAGGCCCAGGGAGCCGGACCGGTGGTCGCTTTCCTGGGCGATAGCCTCACCTCGGGCTATAGCCTCCCGCAGTCAGTCGCTTACCCGGCGCTCCTGGCGCGGTCCATCGGGATCACGGCGATCAACGCCGGGGTGAGCGGGAACATGACGGCGGACGGGCTCGCCCGCCTTGCCCGCGACGTCCTGGTTCACCAGCCGCAGATCGTGGTGGTCGAGCTCGGGATCAATGACCACTTGCGCCGGCTCCCGGCGGCGGCGAGCCTCCGGAACCTGGAGGAGATTGCCAGGCGGATCCGGCAGACCGGCGCCCGCCTTGTCCTCGTGCACGTGCGCCCCCCGCTGGGACCGGATCCGCTTCTGCCCGGTCTTCGCGAGCTGGCCCGGCGCTACGAGGCGGTTCTCGTGGAGGACCTGCTTCGGGGGATCATCACGGAGCCCGACCTCCGTGTCGACATGCTCCATCCAAACGCCCGCGGGCATCAGAAGATGGCCGACCGCCTGAGACCGGTCCTCGCGAAGCTCCTTCGGAGCCTCTGACAGACTGGTGAAAAACGCCCTGCTAAGCGGGCAGGCTGATCAAAAGGGTCCAGATGCAAGGCGGCGATTCGAGCGCCGGCTTCGCCGGCGCAGCCTCTGGGGGGAGGTTCGGAAGGGGGCCGTCGAGGCCCCCTCCGAGGAAAGCTGACCTGTGCTATCCTGAGGCCCCATGGCGGCCCCCCTTCGTCAAACCCTCCGGCGCGCCGCCGCCTCCATCTGGCAGGCGATCTTCCACCATCCGTTTCTCGTGGAGCTTGCCGCCGGCACGCTGCCCCGGGAGAAGTTTGTGTTTTTCATCCGCCAGGACTTCCTCTATCTCCAGGATTTTGCCCGGGTGCTCTGCCTGGGCGGGGCCAAAGCCCCGGATCTTTCCACGATGGATCTCTTCGCCCGGCACGCCCACAACACGGTGCTGGTGGAACAGGCCCTTCACGCGACTTTCGCCCGGCGCCTCGGCCTGTCTCAGCGGAGTCTGGAGCGGACGCCCGTGGCGCCAGTCACCCACGCCTACACGCGCCACCTCTTGAGTGTGGCTGAGCTCGGAGGTCTCGGGGAACTTTCGGCCGCGATCCTCCCCTGTTACTGGATCTACCAGGAGGTGGGGGTCCGCCTTCAGCGCTCGCGCCCGAGAAACCCCCTGTATGCCCGCTGGGTCCACGCTTATGCGGGAAAGGAGTTCCGCCTGCTCGTCCAGGAGCAGTTTCGGCTCTTCGACAGACTCGCGGCCAACGCGACGGCTTCCCAACGACAGCGGATGACTGAGCACTTCGTTATGTCCAGCCGCTACGAATACCTCTTCTGGGACCAGGCCTACCAGCTCCGTAACTGGCCCGCGTGACGACGAGAATGCTATACTGAGACCGCCGTGCCGACGAGTCCGTCAAAGAAGCTTGAGCGGGTCCCGAACGCCCATCCCGACCGCGACTACGAGATCGACCTCGCGATCCCCGAGTTCACCTGTCTCTGTCCCCTGACTGGACAGCCCGACTTCGCGACGATTCGCATCCGCTACGTCCCGGACCAATGGATCGCCGAGCTGAAGTCCGTCAAGCTCTACATGTGGTCATACCGGGACGAGGGCGCGTTCCACGAGGACGTGACGAACCGCATCTTGAACGACCTGGTCGCGGCGATCGCCCCCCGGCGCATCGAAGTGACCGGCGATTGGAACATCCGGGGCGGGATCAAAACCGTCGTGACCGTCCGCTACGAGGCCCCCCGGGCCTGACCTCATCTCGCCCCCTAAGGCGCCCCAACTAACTCGGCATTCCGGCGCTCGCGCCCTGGGGCGTAGCTCAGACGTAGCCGTAGGCGGTCCAGCCACCGTCGACCGTGAGAACGGTCCCCGTGATGTAGCGGGCCGCATCTGAGGCCAGGAAGACCGCCGCTTCGGCCACCTCTTCAGGCATGGCGAGGCGACGGAGCGGGGTCCGCCCCTCGAGACGGGCGCGATCGACCAGACCTCGCGCGATCAAATCCCGAATGAGATCCGTCTCGACATACCCCGGGGCCAGGGCGTTGACCCGGATCCCCCGATCCGCCCACTCGATCGCGAGCACCTTCGTGAACATGTTCACCCCGGCCTTGGAGACGCAGTACGCGGCGCGCTGCGGGAAGGCAACGGTCCCGTTGATCGAGGTGACGTTGATAATTACCCCGCACTTTCTTTCGAGCATCGATGGGGCGACCAGTTGGCAGAGGAGAAAATAGGCGTGCAGATCCAGTTCCAGGGTGAGGCGCCAGTCCGATTCGGCCAGGGACTCGGACGGCGAGACCACGGTCCTCCCGGCGTTGTTCACCAGGATGTCCACCTGACCGAACCTGTCGAGCGCCCGGCGCACCAGGCTCTGGCGATCTTCGCCTCGGGTCAGATCGGCGGGGATGATAGCGGCTTCCCCGCCCTTGCCCTCGATCTCGCCCGCCACCGCCGCGCACTCCGCCTGGTTCCGCGAGTTGATGATCACCCGCGCGCCTTCCTGCGCGTAGGCCAGGGCGATCGCCCGGCCGATCCCTCTCGACGAGCCCGTGACGATGGCGACTCGTCCCTCAAGCTTCATCGCCGGATCACGGGCTCCGCGCGCCGGAGAGGGAGATGGCCACCTTGATGGCTTCAGGCGTCGGGTGGGCCTCGAAGCAGCGAGGGCCTTCCGTCCTTTTCACCATGGAGGCTTAGCTTAGCAGGAAGCCCTGGCAGGGTGTTGAAAAACACCCCTGCTAGCGCAGGCTGTTCAAAAGGGTCCAGATGCAAGGCGGCGATTCGAGCGCGGGCTTCGCCCGCGCAAGTTCGGGGGGAGGTTCGGAAGGGGGCCGTCGAGGCCCCCTCCGAGGAAAGCCTTCGCCGCAGATGGGCCTTTTTCAACAGCCTGCTGGAGGCTTCAACGCTTCGCTCCCGTCCTGGCGGCCGAGCACTCCTGCCTCCCCGGCACTGTCGAAGCCGCCAAGGGCGTGTGGGATCGTTCTACCGAGCAAGAGGGACTGGTCGCGCTCGCCTCTGGGCTTTGGCACGGCCGCGGGCCCGGTCGTCGGCCTTCCGCGCGCGGATGCTTGCAATACGATCGGCCAGCGGCACCTCGAAACGCTCGGCCGCCTTCTGCCGGTAATCGAAACCCGGCACCGCCACGCGCTCGATGCGCGTGGCGAGAGACCGCTCGATGGTGCGGAAATCCGCCTCCTCGCCGGGCGAGACCAGGCTCAGCGCGTCGCCAAGCGCCTCCATGCGCGCCGTCCGTCCCACCCGATGGATGTAGTCCTCGGGGACCGCCGGCACGTCGAAGTTCACGACATGGCTGAGCCCGGTGATGTCGATCCCGCGCGCCGCAATGTCCGTGGCGACGAGGACACTCACCTGCCCGTCCTTGAAGCGCGACAGCGCCTGCGTCCGCTGGGCCTGGCTGCGGTTGCCGTGGATGCGGTCGGAGGCGACGCCGTGCCGCGCCAGGAAATCCGCGAGCCGGTTCGCGCGGTGCTTGGTGCGCGTGAAGGCAAGCACGCTACGGATGTCGGGCCGCTTCAGCAGCTCGAGCAGGAGCGCCGACTTCAGCTCCTGGGGCACCGGATAGGCGGTCTGCGTGATTCCCGTAGCCGGCGCGGAGGGCCGCTCGACGTTGATGGCGACGGGATCCCGCAGCATCTCGCGGGCCAGCGCCACGATCGGCGGCGGCAGGGTCGCCGCGAAGAAAAGCGTCTGCCGCTTGGCGGGCAGGTGCTTGAGGATCCGGCGGATGTCCGGCAGGAAGCCCATATCGAGCATCCGGTCGGCCTCGTCCAGGACCAGGACCTCGAGGTCCGCCAGCCGCGCGTAGGGAAAGCGGAAGTGATCCAGCAGTCGGCCCGGGGTGGCGACCAGCACGTCGGCGCCGCGCCGGAAAGCCTGCTCCTGGGGCCCCATGCCGACGCCGCCGTAGACGGAGGCGCCCCCGATGCCCACACGGCGCGCGAGCTGCCGCCGGTGGTCGTCGATCTGCGCGGCCAGCTCCCGCGTCGGGGTGAGGACGAGCACGCGCGTGACGCCGCGCCGGCGGCTGGCCAGGCGGTGCAGGATCGGCAACAGGAAGGCGGCGGTCTTGCCGCTCCCCGTCACGGCGCAGGCCAGCACGTCGCGTCCGGCCATTCCGGGCGGGATGGCGTCCCGCTGGATCGGGGTCGGCGCGGTGAAGCCCATCGCGTCGACGGCGCGTAGAAGTTCGGGGTGCAGATTGAATGAAGTGAAGGACATCGTGGTTCGTTTCCTTGCTAAGGCGCGCCTGGGCCCAGTCAGTCTTCCGCGGATGATCGCAACACGCCCCACAGTGCGGAAGAAGTGGCGGGAAACGCGGTCTGGGGAAATGCGGGCTCGCTATTGAACCGACGATCGAACCAGACGCATACGAGTATACACCAGGCGCGCGAGCGGCGCCAACAATTTTCGGGAGGGCGGCTCTCTTGGCGAAAACCGAGGTGATCTTACCGGACGGGACATGCCACGGTCAAAAGATTATCTCGGCCCGAGAGTTTCCGCCGTCTTAACGAGGAGGGGCGCCTCCGTCTCGCGGGCGAACAAAAGGAAAAGGAGCACCATCACGGTTGCCAAGCCGACGACCCCTCCCGTCGCCCACATGATGATGCCGCCCCAGGCCTGGTCGTCGAGCGGGCTCAGATCCCAGAGACGGGGCGCCGCAGTGACGTAGGAAGCGTAAAGCACCTCGGGGCTCATGGAAAGCAGTAGCCCGAGCAGGGCGTGCTGCCCTTCGGCGAGGACGACATAGACGATCCGGAGCCCGTGACGGACGTATCCGTGAAGTCTCGGGGCCGGGCTGATGATGGGCCACCAGAATAGGACTCCGGCTCCGAAAAAGGCGAGGTGCTCCAGGTCGTGGAGAACGCCATCCCTCAACGCGGCCTCGTAGGCGGGAGGCCAGTGCCAGACCCACAGCGTGACGGCGGAGATCAGCCAGGCGAGCGGCATCCACGTCAGGGCGCGCCACGTTCTCCTGAGGGGCCTACCAGAGGCCAGGAGGAGCCCGACTCGGACACGCAGACTCCTCGGTAGGCCCCAGAGGACCATCAGCAGCGGGTCGGCGAGGAGCAGGAGCGGCGGCGCCACCATCATGAGGAGCATATGCTGGACCATATGGGCCGAGAAGAGGAGGTGCGCCAGCTGGTCGAGAGGGGAAAGAAGCGCCAGTCCCACGCTCGTGAGGCCGGCGAAGGCCAGCGCTAGCCGCCACCGCCGGACAAGCAGAGGGGCGCGCCGCGAGAGACGAACCCACCCGATCGCGTATGCGCTCCCGACCAGGAGCAGCGGGAGCAGGACCTCCGCCCGCATCCCGACGTCTACTTCCTGAAAGCCAGGATCGCGACCCAGACGAAGAAGAGAACGGTCCCCGCGAGAAAGAGACTGAAGGCGAGCTTCTCGACGCCGCTCATCGCGTTCCTCGCTTTAGCAGGCTGCTGAAAAACACGGTTCCGAGTGCAGGTTGATCAAAAAGGTCCAGGTGCAAGGCGCCGATTCGAGCGCCGGCTTTGCCGGCGCAACCTCTTTGGGGGAGGTTCGGAAGGGGGCCGTCGAGGCCCCCTCCGAGGAAAGCCTTCGCCGCAGATGGGCCTTTTTCATCAGCCTGCTAGAACAAGGAAAGGAGGCCGGCTAGACTGTTAAAGAAGATTTCGAACACCAGGATCGCCAAGTTGAGTAACGCCAGTGGAATCAAGATTTGCTCGGCGCGCATGCGAAGGCTCCGCTACTCGCCGAATCCGAGGCCGGGCCCGAGCCCGCCCCAGTATTTGAAGAGGTAGTAGATGCCCCAGACCGCGAGGATCGCGTAGACCAGGAGCAACCACTTGTTCACGATGCCGTGATAAGCCCGGATCTCTCCCTGAGCGTACTCTTCGATGGACCCGTGCTTGGCCTCTCGGTCATGGGCCTCGTCGGCCATCGTCCTCCTCCAGTCTCAGCACCTGGTGCTTGATAGCTTCCACATCCCGAAACGCGCCGCTAACCATTGCCCAGACGAAGACGCTCAAGGCCGCGAGCCCCATGAGGAACGCCACGACAAACTCGCCGAGCGTGAGATATTCGACCATGACGGTCCCTCCTTATTCAGAGATTCCCGGGTAATAGACCCGCCGCTTCCCCTCGGTCTCGGCCACGGCCGTTGTCCCTCTCTCTGGATTGTACGCGGCCCGGGGGTTGTTGGCGCGCACGTCAGGCGAGTTCAAGGCGGCCCTGGTTTCGGGGGAGAGCGGCAGCCTCCGGCCGGTCAAGGGATCACCCCAGGCCGAGAACGAGAGCACAAAGTAGGAGATCGCCCAGCGCTCCTCTTCAGTCATGGAGTCAGCGAACGACGGCATGGGCGTGGTGTCGAGCCCCAACGTCATGGTCCTGAAAATGTCCACGACATGGGAGCCCCCCTTGAACTGCCCTCGGGTGAAGTCGGTCGGGCGAATGGGGAACTTGAGATCGTCCGTGAGGGTTGGAGCAGCGGGACCATCCCCGCGCCCCTCACGGCCATGGCACTCCCAGCACTTGGCCTTGTCGAAGAGCTCCTTTCCGCGCGCGAGAAGCTCGGGCGTCGCTTTGGGTGGTTCCGCAATCAGCGCGGGCGGCTCCGGTGTCTCCTTCTTCCATCGGTCGGAGAAGGTCTTGATGTACTGAATCACGGCCAGCCGATCCTTGTCTGGAATCTCGTGCCAGGTGGGCATCGCGGTCCAGCGGACCCCGCGGGTCACCGTGCGAAAGAGATCGCCGTCGGTCGGGAGCGAGCCCGATGGCGTTGTGCGGAACTTGAAGGCGCCGAGCGTGAAGTCCCGGGGCCGGGGAAAGAGGAAGGTGGCTGCGAGACCGTTCCCGTCGCCTTTGACTCCGTGGCACCCCACGCACCGGCGCTCGTAGATCTCTTTGCCGTGCGCCAGGAGGGCTTCGCTGTCGGGGATCTTCATGACGGACACGGCGAGGTTTTGCGGTTCGAAGACCTCCCGCCAGGCGCCCCGGTTGGTGCCGAGCTTCTGCACGTACGCGACGAGGCCGACCAGATCCCCGGTGGGAATGACCAGGAGAACGGAGCCGAGGGCCGGCGGCTCCTTGATGAAGCCCGTGAAGTCCAGGACCGGACTGCCGTCGATCGGCAGACCGCCGTCGGGACGCGGCGGCACGAAGGTGAGGCCGCGTTCGTTCGGAAAGAGACGAATGGGCGTTTTCGCGTCCAACGTGAAGTAGCGGCGGAGGTCGGGGCTGTCGGCGAGCTTTTGCCCACGGCCCTCGCCAGTGACCGGCACGCGGAGCCGCTCGAAGAGCCACTTGAAGCTCGGCATCATTGAGTCCGGCACGGTCAGCCGGGGATCCCAGTGGTGGGCGTAGTGCCAGTCGTCCGCATACTTGAGCCCCACCCGGGTCAGGTCCGGGCCGATGCGCCGGGTTGAAAAGAGATGCGGAAGGTCAAAGGCGTACTCTCCGGCCTCGGAAACTGGCCCCCAGCGGAACTCCTCGCCGGTCACCGGCCGGACGTACTGGCTGTGGCAGTACCAGCATCCCTCCCGGATGTAGACCTGCCGCCCTAGCTTTTCCGGCGGCGTGTAGTCACTCGCCTCGTAGCGCACCCACTTGACCTCGCCCAGGTCATTCCGGACCGCCCGCGTGACCCGCTTCTCCCGGGACGCGGGGATCATCGCGGGCAGGAAGCCTTGGACAAAGATCGCCAGGGTCACGAAAAAGAACCCCGCCCCGATCGCCAGGGACTTGATCGATCGCATCGCCGTCAGTCGTTTCTCACGCGCGGACGAGCGAGGTCTTCATCAGGTTGTACACGATGAGCGTCATCCCCAGATCCATGGAGACCCCCGTGAATGTCCTGACCCACCAGTAGGGCCGGATGGAGTTGACCGAGTCGATCCACTCGCTTTGGGCCATCAGCATGAACCCCTGTTGAAGCCCTTGCGCGGTGAGCACGAGCCCCATCGCGGAAATCCCCAAGGTAATCAGCCAGAAACCCCAGTTCCCCAGTTTAAAGCTCCACAGCTCGCCGCCGGTCACCCGGGGCCAGACGTAGAGCGTGCCCCCGACGGCCCAGAGCACGAACGTGCCGAACACCGTGAGGTGCGAGTGGGAGATCACGAAGTCAGTAAAGTGCGTCGGCTGCTGGAGCGCGCGGAGCGCCTCCGTGGAGCCTTGAAAGCAGCCGACGAGGTACATCACCGAGCCCGTGATCATGAACTTCGCCGGCAAATTCCGGCCGAACTCCTGCCACCGGCCGATCATGGTCCCGAAGAAGTTCTGGAGCACGGTCCAGACCGGGATGATGAGCATCATGGAAGAAATGATGGCGATAGTCTCCGCCCAGTCCGCGATGGGGGAGTACAGGTAGTGGTGGATTCCGACAAAGGGGTAGAAGAAGGCGAGCGACCAGAAGCCGATCAGGGAGAGCTTGTGGCTGTAAATCGGGTTTCGCACGCTCGCGGGGAGGAAGTAGTAGATAAGCACGTAGCCGGCCGGGGTGATCCAGAGCCCCACGACATAATGGATGAACAGGCCATGCCAGGCGGCGTTATTGATCCCCGGGATGTTGTACGGGCCGAGCATCAGCAGCACCAGGTTCACGTCGGTCCAGATGAAGGCGCCGATCAGATACCAGAGAGACACATAGAGGGGCGGTTCCTTCCGGTGCTTGATGGTCATGAGGAACTGGACGGTGAGCTGAAGGACCGCCAGGAAGAGAACGATGACGTTGATCAGGGGGAACTCGCCCGCTTCCCAGCCCCGATTCCAGCCGAGGGCCAGCAACACGACGGCCAACGCAAGGTTGAGGTTCCAGACCCAGAGGAGCGGGTAGCTCCAGTGCTCCTTCCAGAGCCTGACCCCGGCGAGGCGAGGAACGATATAGTGGCAGAGACCGATGAACAGGGTGGAGAACGCGCCCCAGATCACTCCGTTGACGTGGATGGGGCGGATGCGGCCAAAGGTAAGCCAGGGAAGATCTCCAAGGAATTCCGGGTAGTTGAACTTGGTGGACATGACGACCCCGACGGTCGGGAAGAAGAGAAGCCAGAAGAGCCCCCAGGCCAGCCATTTCCGGATCAGGTCCCGGTTGATTAGCTCGTCGTTCCGACCTGCTGCGTCCTGGGCCATTCAAGCCTCCACCGGGCCAGGCACCGGGTAGTCGGACGGAGAACGTGATGCTGTCGCTCGTGGCACGAAGGGGCCGGCTCCGGTTCGATCAGGAGAAGCGGATTTCGTGCGTCGCCTCGAACCGTTGGCCCCGGTTGTTCATGAGGAGAACCCGGAGGGGCTCCTCGCGGCGGGCCCGCAGGCTGAAGGTGATGAACGGGTCATCGCTGAGTGCGGAGGTCATCACGAATCGGCTCACGCGCTCTGCGCCATAGAAGACCTCCAGGTCCTTGAGAAAGAATGGCTCGGACTCCTGCACGAACTTCCCGTCACGCACCATCAGCCCCGTCCGGTTCGGGTGCCGGAGCTTGACCTGCACATGGATGATCTCGTCAGGACGGATGCGGCCACGCTTCACCAGCTCGGGGATCCGGATCACGGGAGGGCGAATCTCCTCACCGCTGGTCCGTCCTACCGGCGGCGCTGTCCCGGCACAGCCGCCCGCGCCCTCGGGGATATTGATGGACCGACTGCTAGACCACAGCCCGTGAAGGTTACATTCGGCCGTCACCGCCACCTCGGAGACGCCGTGGTCCATCCGGGCCTGGAAGGAAAGGTAGACCCGGCCGTTGACCGGCGTGAAGTGAAACACACCCTTCGAGGGAACCGGATCCCGCTCGTTGACCACGTGGACACTCGTGATGTAGTGGTCGAGCGTCATGGGGTGGGTCATCTCTACCACGATCGGGACCTTGGCCCCGTTGGTGGTAACGACCGGAAGTTGAAGGACCGGAACATGCTGGCGCTCGAACGGGGAGAGCAGGGCGGGGTCATCGGCGCTCAGACGCCTGCCCGGGGGACCCCCCCAGGCTCGCCGAATCCTCCCCTCGCCCCAGAGCCCCACGGCCGCTCCCGCCAGACCAAGGAAGCGACGCCTGGTCAGTTCCGGCGGCCGTGGGGCCGATTGCCGCCTAATCACTGCCCTGGGGTCGGCTCAATGGCGCCCGGGATCCAGCTTGGAGCCCTTGTTGGCCCAGTAGATATAGGCCTCCAGGGCCTTCATGGCGTCAGAGTCCGAATCGATCTTCACCCCCTCGTTCGGCTTCTCGATGCACCAGTTGATCATGTCCCGGAACGTCGCGAACTTGGCGATCTGCTCCTGGAACTTCGGAAACTCGTACGGGTGGTTGTCGGAGGCGAAGGGATGGCACATGGCGCACGCCATCCCGGTCTTCGAGAGCTGGACGTTGAGCTTCTTCTCGGTGGCTGCATCCCCGTGAAAGAGCAGGTCACCGATCCTGACCTGCTCCATAAAGGCCTCCTCGAAGGCCTTGAGCTGTTCCAGCGTGTGCTTCTCTTTGTGGGCCAGCGCTCGATCGGTCCCGGAGGTCATCATCAGGAGCAGGCCGAGCGACGCCCCCACCGCGATGAACACATATCGGGTGATCTTCATCGTTATTTCCCTCCTGTCGTGAGGCCCGCCCTCGTTACTTGTAGGCGCCATAGTATGGCCACTCGCGGTCAGCGATGCGCGGCTGCAGGATCTGATTGGCGTTATCCGCGCATCCGGAGTCCCACGGGGCTTCCGCGAAAATGTCCTTCCGCCACATCACGTATTCGTTCTCCACCTTGGCCGCTGCGCTCAGCGTGAGCCGCGACCAGCCGACGCCGTCGAAGTGGTCACCGGGGTCGACCCGCACCTTGCATTTCGTCAGGATCGGGACGCCCTCGGGCGGGTAGGGCCACGTCCAGGACGTCGCCAGCATGCCGATGGAGCGCAGCTTGCCGATCTCGTTATAGAGCACCTGATGGGTATGCCCGTGAACGTTGGTGACGTTGGTGTACGGCTTGAGAACCTCGTGGACCTCCCGCCAATCTCGCACCCAGAAGTTCCAGGGCGGATAGTACTCGTAGAGCGGGTTGTGGGTGAAGATGATGATCGGCCGGTCCTTCGGCCAGTTAGACAGCGTGCGATTCAGCCACTCGAGCTGGTCCCGGCCCACGCCGGCCCACGCGCCGGCCACGCTCCCGTCCAGGGTGGCCATATGGCCCATCCGCTCCTTGGGAGTCATCTTCTTGGCCGTCCAGTAGTCCGGGCCGCGGCTCACCGTGTCGAGCCCGACGAAGCGGACGCCCTTGTGATCGAAGGTCCAGTTGGGTGGACCGAAGAGGCCCGTCCACTTCTTGCCCATGTCCAGGTACCAGTCGTGCTCTCCGGGGATATAGACCTTCCGGATCTTCACCTCCTTGAGGATGTCGTTGCCGAGGTCCAACTCGACCGGGTCCCCGAGCTGAGCCAGGTCGCCGCCGTGGATCAGGAAGTCCGCCGGGGGGCTCATGGCCTGGACTTCCTTGACCGCGCGCGTGGCCTTGTCGACGAAGCGGGTGTTGACGTCCTTGGGATACAGGTGATTGTCGGAGACCCAGGCGAACTTGAAGGGCGCCTGCTGCGCGAAGGCAAGGTCAAGGGTGTTGATGAGCGGGAACCACCCGTACGTGGCCGCGCCCGCAGCGGCGCCGGCCAGGACCGATTTGTGAAGGAAGGTGCGGCGGGTGATCGCCAGTGACGGGTCGGGGTGGTCACCAGCCTTTTGGAGTTCCTTATGCATCTCACTCCGCTCTTGCTGAATGACATCCATAGATTTGTCTCCTTCGGAGATTTCAACGCTCCGAAATTCGGTTGATCCTCTACTTTTTCTTCAACTCGGCCGTTACCTGCACCACCTCCTTCGCCTTGACCGTCACCGGAATCTCAATTTCGCCTGTGTACTCGTGCCAGGCGACCACCGTGTAGGAACCCGGCGGGACATCCGTGATGCTGAACGTGCCGTCCTTCTGGGTGACGGCATAGTAGGGGTTCTCGGCAACGTAGATCCACGCGAGCATCCAGCCGTGCGCGTCACACTCCACGCGGACGAGCCCCTCCCTCTTGAGCGGCCGCTCGATGCGCTGACCCTTAATCGGCAGGGCAAGGTTGAAGACGGTCAGCCGGCCGAGGAAACTGTGGGTGTTGTGCAGGACCGGGTCGTCATTGACGACGACCACATTCGATCCAACCGGAAGCGCCTGGACATGAGGGACGAACCTACACTCCCGATTGACTAGTTCGGGCGTCCTGGCGAATTTCTCCCAGGCCTTGCCTTTTTCCACCTTCTTCACGTACACGATGGCGTCCTGGACGCCTTTGTCCGCCCCGACGACGACCTCCGGCTCTTCGCGGATGCCCCCGCAGACCTCCTTGTCCTTGGTCGGGATAATCTTCTTCATAGGGACAGCCCCCTGAAACACCACTTTCCCCTTAATGGTGCCGCTGTCGGGAACTGTGACGGCCTGGTAGGCCGCCGCTGGAAATGGGGAGCCGGCCGTGACGAAAACCGCGAGGAGCAAGCTCAGCATGAATCGCAAATCTGCCATAAACGCTGGCCTCCGGTCGGGCGGTACAACAACGCCGCGTTCGACGGCTGTCATCTATGGCCCGAGGGACGCGTCGCCAGGTCGATCTTTTCTTCTGGCGTGTGACACACCAGGCACGACCGGCCTCCGATCTCCGAGACGAGCGAGTAGGCCGCCCCATGGGAGGCCCAGGCAATGACGTCGTACCCCTGGTGGGTGACCATCTTGAATTTTGGGGAATCTCCCAGCCCCAGCTGGCGGTACCGCTCGAGCGGGATAATGAAGAGAGAGACATCTTTCCCCTCTAGCTGATAGTGGAGGGCGGCCACTTCCAAATCCCGGAGATGGGAGATGCGCCCCCCGACGAAAGTCAGGCCCTCCCTCTGGAGCTCAGGCAGGCTGACATTGAACTCCAGTCTCCGGCCGAACCACTGCTCCGCCTCCTTCAGGCTCATCTGCTTGATGTCGTGAGGTAGAATTCCGCGGGACAGCTTTTGGTGCTGCTCCACCGAGGCTTCGGCAAGCCTCAAGAGTGACGGGTTCGCCGCATTCCATAGTCGCTGGAGGCTGACCCCGAGGATGCCCCCCAAGAGGACGAGCGCGACCGCTCCGCCCAGAAGACTGGGGCGGAATGGACGCCGACGCCGCTCTGCCGGCCACTGGTCCGGCGTGAGCGAATCGACAAGCCGAGAGACCTGGTCGCGAACCCTTACGGGAGCCGGCTCAGGCTGCAGGGGCTCAATGTAGGTCTCCCGAAACGTGCGCTCGAGATCCACCAAGCGCTGGCAATCGGGGCACGAGGCGATATGGCCCTCTAAGGCCGACCGCTGCTCCTGCGGAAGCTCGCCGTCGAGGTATTGGAAGAGCTTCGAATGCACTACCTTACAGACCATGAATGCTCCTGGACTTCAACCTTTCGCTCAAGGGGTCTTGAAGAAAGGACCGGAGGAGGTTTCTGCCCCGATAAAGGCGGGACATGACAGTCCCGATCGGCTTGTCGATGACCTCAGCAATCTCTCGGTAGGCGAGCCCTTCCATCTCCCGGAGTTGCACGACCTCGCGCCAGACAGGGGGAAGCCGTCGGATTGCCTCTCTGACCTCTTCAACAGTTAAACGACGAAGGAGGATCTCCTCCGGGTTTAACGGTACTGGATAGAGCGCCACGGCTTTTGTGAGGTCCTTAGGCAATCCCTCCTCCCCTTTCCACTCCTCTTCTACTGGCCGAATCCGCAGTCGCCGTTCCCGGTCTATGTGGCCGTTTTTCATGATCCTAAATAGCCACACTTTGAAACTCAGCTCCCGTTTGAACGACCCAAAAGCCCGAAACGCTCGGAGGAGAGTCTCTTGGAGGAGGTCATCAGCCTCTGAACCATTCCTGGTAAGGACCTGGGCGTAACTATACATCGAGTCTAGGTTTTTACAGGCCAGCTCGTGGAACTCAGCCTTGGGGTCCATCGGTTGGCCTGTTCCTTCCCCCGTTGAAACCACGGCACATACATATACGCATGCCAGGCCTATTTATTCCCGAACCCGAAGAAGTTTCTCGTGCGCCAGGCGCTTTCCACCCTGATCTGGCTTACGGCTACATCCTAGTCGCCAGGGCGACCATATAACCTCCGCGCAGCGCGGAAGTGGTCGATCGCATCCGATCTCCGACCTTTCGCTTCGAAGAGGAGCGCCAAGTTGTAGTGGGCATCGGCAAAATTAGGGTCCGATCCCAGGGCCCGGCGGTACGCCACGATCGCCTCTTCTCGGCGGTTGGACTCGTCGAGCAGAACTCCGAGATTGAAGTGGGCCAGGGCGTCATCGGGCGTGAGCCGAACGGCCGCCCGATAGTGGGCTTCCGCCGCCCCGAGCTGCTTCGACTGATGATAAAGGCGGCCCAGATTGATGTGGGCGGCGGCCATGGAGGGGTCAGATTCCAGCGCCAGATGGTAGGCCTGCTTCGCCTCCTCCGGAGAGTCCTTCTCCAGCTCGGAGCCCAGATCAAACCACTCCTCCGCGCTGAGGGGCGAGGGGGGAACTTCCGGCTTGGGAACCGGAAGGCTCAGCTCGGCGGCGATCGCTTGGGCGCCGAAGTTGAACAGGAACTGCCCGGAATCTGGTTGCCAGCGCGCCCGGCCGTCCCACACCACGACCCGGCGGCCATCGGCGTAGATGGTGACGCTCGAGAGGGCCTGGTCCTCGGGAAGCTGGCGCCTGAGGGATTGGACAATCCGCCGGATCCGTTTCATGGGAACGCGAGAGCCCAGCAAGCCTTTGGTTGTCTTGAGCAGGAGGAGGTCCTGGAAGGTGAAATGAAGCTGCCGGCCCGGACCACGGGCTGGGGAGATGAGGCCGGCGCGGAGACAGGAGCGGATGCGGGCTTCCGGCAGGTCGAGGATCTTCGCCACCTCGCGGGTGGTGAAGTGACCCTTCATTTCCTGGCTGTCTGAGCCTTTCGTGCGGGGGCCGTTGCTCTCCGCTCGACCCGAGCCGCGGGCTTCTTCTCCTTGGGGACTCGCTTGGCCAGGCTCTCCTTCAGCGCTTCCATCAGATCCAGCACCTGCGCGCGCTGGACCTGGGGCCCGACGGCCGTGATCTCCTTCCCCTCAACTTTCAGGTTGACCAGGTCGAGAACTCTCAGCCGGTACTCGTCCTGGTATTGCTCCGGCTTGAACTCGTCGTTCGACAGCTCGTTGACCAGGCGGAGCGCGAGGTCAAGCTCGCCATCCTTGATTTTGGCCCCGGCGCCTTTATCGATCTCGCCGAAGTTCCGAATCTCGTCGCTGAAGTACATCGTGTGGAGCATCAGGCCGCCTTCCGCCGGCCTGATCAGGACCAGATTCTCCTTGCCGCGCATCACGAATTTGGCCAAGGCCACCCGATTCGTCTTGGCCATGGCATCGGTCAGGAGGCGGTAGGCCTTCTCCCCTCCCTTGTCCGGCCCGAGGTAAAACGTCTTTTCGAAGTAGATCGGGTCCACCTTGGGGAGAGGGACGAACTCTGCGATGTCAATGATCTTTGAGGCCTCCCCTTCCAGTGACTTCAGCTCCTCGTCAGCGACCCGCACGTATTGATCCTTGGCGAATTCGTAGCCTCGGACGAGCCCCGCGCGATCCACGACCTCGTTGCACGTGGGGCAGACTTGCTGCTGCTTGATCCGGGAGCCGCATTTGGCGTGGAGGAGGTTGAAGGAGACCGCGGCGGAGGACGAGGCCGTGTAGAGCTTGATCGGGATCGAGACCAGTCCGAATGAAATCGTCCCTGAACCGATGGAATGGGGAGGCATCGCGACAGTTCCTCCTGCTCAATAAATCCTGAGATTATTTGCACCTTATCACGAAACCCCCTATGATTCAAAGCGTCGGGAAGGCGCTAGGGATAGGGTCTCGGGAGGATCGAGTGACCTAGGTGTGGTATGAATCGTGATCGTGTGCTCCCTCTCGCCGACTACCGGGCGAAGCGCGACCCGGAACGGACGCCGGAACCCTTCGGCGGTCGTCGCTCCGGTGAGGGCCACCTGTTTGTCATCCAAAAGCACGCGGCCCGGCGCCTCCACTATGATCTGCGCCTCGAGATTGACGGGGTGTTGAAGAGCTGGGCCGTCCCGAAAGGTCCGTCGGTCCGACCGGAAGAAAAGCGCCTTGCCGTCCATGTCGAGGACCACCCGCTCGAGTACGCCGACTTCGAAGGGGTGATCCCGGAGGGGAACTACGGCGCGGGCCCGGTGATCGTCTGGGACCGTGGGTGGTACCGCCTCGTGAAATCCGACGACCCCCTGGGTGAGCTTGCCCGGGGTAAGCTCGAATTCGAGCTATTCGGCGTGAAGCTCCGGGGCAAGTGGACGCTGGCCCGGATGAGCGGGAAGGACAAGGAATGGCTCCTCCTGAAAAAAGCCGATGGCTTCGTTCACCAAGAGGAGCTGACCCTCCGCTTCCCCGAGTCCGTCTTCTCGGGATTGACTGTCGAAGAGCTTCGGGACTCTCCCGCCAAACTCTCGGCCCTCCGCTCCCGTCTGGAATCCCTCAAGGCTCCGCGCGGCGAGGTCTCGGCCAAGGATCAGCCCTTCATGTTGGCCTCCCTGGAGGCGCAGCCCTTCTCTGGGAAGGAGTGGCTTTTCGAAATCAAATATGACGGGGTTCGCGTCCTCGCCTCCCGCAAGGACGACAAGGTTGCACTCTACGGGCGAAGCGGTCAGATCGTCACGATGCGCTACCCGGAAGTCGTCCGTGGCCTGCGAGCGCTCCCGGTGGACCAGTTCGTTCTCGACGGCGAAGTTGTCGCGCTTGACGAGGGTGGCCGGCCCAGCTTCCAGCGTCTCCAGGCCCGCATGCACCTGACGAACCCCCACGACATCGAGCGATCGAAGGCCACGGTCCCGGTTACCGGGATCTTCTTCGACTGCCTGGAGGTGAACGGGCGAGACCTCCGACGATTGCCGCTCGTGGAGCGGAAGGAGTGTCTCAGGCTCCTCCTCCCCGCCCGAGGCGTCATCTGCTACGGCGACCATGTCCTCGAGCACGGCCGAGCCTTCTTTGACGCCGCCTCGGCCGAGCGGCTGGAAGGGGTCGTGGCGAAGAAGATCGAGAGCCGGTACGTCGGCGGGCGGTCCCGGGAATGGCTCAAGCTAAAGTGCCAACGACGACAGGAGTTCGTTATTGGGGGCTACACCGACCCCCAGGGCTCCCGCGGGCATTTTGGCGCTCTCCACCTGGGGCTCTACGATCAGGACCGGCTTGTCTATGTCTCAAAGGTCGGCACCGGGTTCGATGCGAAGATGCTGAAAGCGGTGTGGGCGAAGCTCGTCCCCCTGGCCCGAGCCACCTCTCCGTTTGACGTGGGGACCCCGACCGGCCGAGGTCACCATTGGGTGGAGCCAAAGCTCGTCTGCGAGGTGCGCTTCACCGAATGGACCCAGGACGGCGGGATTCGCCATCCGGCCTTCCTCGGGCTTCGGGACGACAAGAAGCCGGAAGAATGCCGTCGGGAGCCGGATGCGGAGATTGGCGCGCCCCAACCCGAGCCTCCTCGGCCTCAGCCGACCGGTCCTCAGGTCAAGCTCACAAACCTGACAAAAATCTTCTGGCCGTCGGAGCGCTACACGAAGGGGGATCTGATAGCCTACTACGAGGCCGTGGCGCCATTCCTTCTTCCCTACCTCAAGGACCGGCCCTTGGTGCTGACCCGCTACCCCGACGGGATCTCGGGGAAATCATTCTTCCAGAAGGATGCCCCGGAGTTCGTCCCGGCCTGGGTGCGCACCGAACGGATCTACTCCAAGGATGCGGACCGCGAGATTGACTACTTCATTGTGAACGATGTGGACACCCTTCGTTATGTGGCCAACATGGGGACGATCCCGCTCCATCTCTGGAGCACGCGTCTCGGCTCTCTCGATCGCCCCGACTGGCTGATCCTTGACCTTGATCCCAAGGGCGCCCCATTTGCCCACGTGGTGAGGGTTGCCCGCTCGCTGCACAGGATCCTCGAGGAGCTTGAGCTGCCCAGCTTCATCAAGACCTCAGGAGCCACCGGGCTCCACATCTTGATTCCGTTGGGCGCCCGTTACGGCCACGAGGAGGCGCGGACTTTTGCGAGGCTTCTGGCGATGTTGGGGGTAGAAGCTGAGCCGGAGCGTGCCACCGTAGCGCGACCGCTCGGGGCACGCGGCGGGAAGGTCTACATTGACTTCGGCCAGAACGGCCACGGCCGCACGATCGTCGCGCCGCTCTCGGTCCGTCCGTTACCCGGTGCGCCGGTCTCCTGTCCGCTCCGCTGGAACGAAGTGACCGCGCGACTCGACCCGAAGCGTTTCACGATCAAGACCGCCCCGGCACGACTCGAGAAGCTCGGCGACCCTCTGGTTTCCGTCCTCAAGGGCTCCATTGACCTGCCCGCCGCCCTGTCACGGATCGAGCGACGGGTCAGAGACCGGGGCGCAGAACGGAGGAAGGGCTAAGTGTCGAGCAGCGCTCGCAGTTTCAGGGCGAGGGCGGGACCGATCCCTGACTCCTCGTGCTTGAAGTAAATGAAGGCGTCCTGCCACTTCGTCCCGAGGCTCCTCACGGTGTCCCTCCACCGTTTGAGGTCTTCCTCCGAATACCCTTCATCGCGAAGCCGAAAGTAGCCGAAGTCGGCGGTCACCGCGAGCGGCGTCGTGCCTTTCTCGGTATCCGCAATGCACAGGGCCGCGTTGCGCGTCTTCAAGAGCTCGTACACCTCATCATGAAACCATGAATCGTGCCGGAACTCGAACGCGCAGCGGAGGGCCGGGGGGAGGAGAACGAGCAAATCGCCCAACCGTCCCAGATCTCTCTTGAAGAATGGCGGGAGCTGGAAGAGGAGCGGGCCAAGTTTCGGGCCGAGGGTGCGGGCCGCGTCGACGAAGTAGCGGACCGGCTCATCCACATCCTTGAGCCGGGCGTCGTGAGTGATGCGCTTCGGCGCCTTCAGGACAAAGGTGAATGCCTCCGGGGTCGCCGCGGCCCATCCGCCAATTGTTTTCGCGTTCGGCATCCGGTAAAAGGTGTAGTTGATCTCGACCGTCGAAAAACGCTCGGCGTAGTACGAGAGCATCTTCGCCGCGGAAAGATCCTGGGGATAGAAGCTCCCCTTCCACTCAGGGTAGTTATATCCGGAAGTTCCGACCCAAACTCTCACTGTTTCCCTCTGCGACCTCCATATATAGCCAGACCTCAGAGACTCCATCCGTCCGGCGGTCCTGTTCGCCTTCATGACGACTGTCACCGTCGGTGTCAGAGTCTGAACGGAATCTCTCTATCTGCGATTTTGGGTCTCGGACAATAAATACAAGAAAACTATGAACTTCTCGGGCATTCGCTCAGCAGATCTCCGCTTGGCACCCTCCTTGCCATCCTGAATCGGGAACGCACGTCAACGGTCTGATTCAATTCTCCCGGCAAACTGATAAGCGGTTCGCGGGGGTCCCGAGGACTCCTCCCCCGGCAGGTTGTCGCCCCCGTTTGAGGCAGGGCGAAACCACCGGGCCCGAGGGGCCCCCGCGATATTTTTCCCGGTCTCACAAAGGATCGTTCGGGTCTGAGACCGGGGGTATAATGGTTCCAACCGTGGTCGGCTACACACGGCGCTGGCAAGGGAGGTCGTCCACGATGTGCCGAGACCGATTTATTCGACCGCGCTGGCTCCTTTACCCTCTCATTCTTTGGGGGGTCCTCGTTTGTGTGGTTCCCAGTCCGGCCCTGGGGGCGCCACTCCCGTCAGAAGCTCTCGACGGTCGAAGCACGGGCGATCTGGAAAAACTCCGCCAGGTGATGGAGGTCCGGGTCGTCAAAGAGCGCCTTGGCCAGTTGGGCTTGAGTCCCCAGGAGGCCGAGGCGAAGCTTGCGTCTCTCGCCTCCGAAGAGATCCATCAGCTGGCGGTTCAGGTCCAGGAGATCCAGGCTGGGGGCAATGGCGCCGAGCTGCTCGCGGTCATCCTCCTCGCGATCCTGCTCTTCATCCTCATCATGGAGCTTCTCGGCCGGCGCGTGATCTCCCGCCCGTAGGTCTCGGGCCGGATGCGTCAGAACTCCCGCGGCCTTCAGTCGGCGTAGAGCTGCACTTTGTAGCCGTTGGGGTCGCGGAGAAAGAGGCTCCAGCGCCCTCGCTCTCCTACGAGCTTGACCCCGGCCTCCTTGAGCTCCCTTCGGATCCGGGTGAACTCTTTCCGATCGAAGCAGAAGCCGAAGTGGTCGAGACCCCCATCGTCGGGATCGATCGGCCGCCGGGTTGAAAAGAAGTTGACGAAGTCATCCCCGCCAGGGCTCTCCAACCCGAGCATCCCCCGGTAACGGGACACCACCTTCAGACCCAGGGTACCCGTGTAAAAGCGTTCGGTCGCTTTGAGATCCCGCGTCTTCAGGGCGATGTGGCGCAGGCCGCGCGGTTTCACCGGCTGAGTATAGCATTCTCCCGGTTGTGCCAATCAAGGGGCCGCGCCGGTGGTTGACGGTCGGAAATTTGTCGCAACCAGGAGGCCGGCCTTGAGGAGCCCGGAGATGGCCCAGTTCTAAGTCGCCGTCATGTAAGGACTCCTCTCCTTCGATCTTCCAGAACAGCTCTGGCATTGATCTTGCGTTCGTCGAAAGCCGGAGGTCCGTTCGACGTGAACCTACTGACTGATATGAACCCCTGGGCGGTCTCTCTCCTCATCGGCCTCTTGCTTCTCCTCCTCGGTCTGATTGCGCCCCCGTCCGCTCCGGGGCGTAAGCCAATCCAGGCGCCCTGTCGTTTGCACCTTTGGGAGGTGAGGCAGCGACGGTACATCTGTGGCCGGTGCGGGCTTGTCCCCGGACAACATGAGCCAGAGCTAGATCACCAGTAGCAGCCGCGCGCTGGAACCCCCCAATTCGACAGTCCAACCGGTGAGGGGCCGTGTGCCCACGGTGGTATAATTGCGCCGCCATGGAGCTCTTGCGCTTCCTCGAGGCATGTTCAACCTTCGAGAGGCGAGGGATTACGTTCTACCGGCGCTTGGCCGGGCGCTTTCATGACCCTCCGGAGGCTTCACGTCTCTGGACAAAAATGTCCGATATGGAGGCCGGCCACTTTGCCATCCTTACGCTCTCCCAGGATCTGGTTCAGATGACGGGTGACGCTCCGTCGGAGATCACCTCCGCCACTTTTGACGAGACAGAAGACCGTCTGACAGCGCTCGAGAGCCAGGGAGAGACGCCGAGCCTCACTCTGGCTGAGGCGGTTCACCTGGCTGTCGCGTGGGAGGAGATCGAGCTTCCCCGGGTCTTGGCGCTGCTCCCCGCCCTCCCCCCCGAGGCCAGGCGCCGCATGCTTTCGGGTCTCCTCGCGGAGACGGATCTTCACTACGATTGCCTCACCGCGTTGGCGGGGTTGGCTGGGGTCGCATCCATCGACTCACGGCTTCAGACCCTCCGGCAAACCGCTCTCGAAGCATGCTGAAAACACCATTCTGAGTGCAGGCTGATCAAAAAGGTCCAGATGCAAGGCGGCGAGGAAGCGAGGAGTGAGGCGTACTCGGCCGTACGTTGCAACGACGAGCGACGAAGCCTTCGCCGCAGATGGGCCTTTTTCATCAGCCTGCTCGAGGCGGCCAGGACATCACTCAGGTAGTGCGACCCAAAGGAGAAAACGTGGGGCAGTTCGTCAAAGTGGCAACCACGGATGAGATCGAGCCGGGAACGGGAAAGCTCGTTCAGGTGAATGGGTTGGAGATCGCCGTCTTCAATGTGGGAGGGCAGTTCTACGCATCCGGCGCGGTCTGCCCCCACGAGGGTGGCCCGCTCGAGGACGGGACCCTCGACGGGGACGTCGTGATCTGTCCCTGGCACGGCTTTGACTTCGACTTAAAGACCGGAGAATGCCTGGTGGATGCGGACCTTCGGGTCCCGACCTACCCGGTCAAGGTGGAAGGGGACAGTATTCTGGTCGAGACCCCCTGAAGGGGGCCGTCGAGGCCCCCTCCGAGTCCATCAGGGGGCTTTCTTTACGATGATCGCCCACTCTCGCTGAGCGATCTGAGAAACGCCCAACACCTCGTGGCCCTCGCTCGTCAGGCTCCGCGGGACGTTTTCAGCCGAGCTCTCGTTGTCCACCACGACCCGAAGGATCTGCCCGGACTCCATCTCCTCCAACGCGAGCTTGGACTTGACGAAGGTGTAAGGACACACCTCCCCCCGGAGATTCAGCTCCTCGGTCACCTGCACTGCCTGCTTCATGGTCGCGCCCCTTGTCATTTTTCTCCAATCTAAATTCGGCAATCTAAAATCCAAAATGTCATTTGATGACTTTGGCCGCCCGAAACAGAACCGAATAGCCCCCCTATTCTAGATTTTCGATTATTGCCGGGGCGAGACGTTAGACGTTAGGAACTATAAAGGCCCTTATCGGTCGGTCGCTACTCCACGGACCAGACATCTCTCTCCGTCTCTCCGTCCCCTGACGGGGTCCTCTGACGGTTGCTACTCCACGGACCAGGGCAACGATAGGGGGCGGAAGAGGAGGCTGTCAAGCGAAACCTTGAGGACGGATGGCAGGGATGCCTGCGAAGAGCAGGGATCTCCCCTGGGGTGGCCGCGCCAGTGGTTGCGACCAGGCGCATGCGCCCGCCACAGCGAGGGCAGGCGAGCACGTCGAGGTCGAAGGCGCGCCGCATCAGATCGGCCCACGCCCAGTAGCGGGGTTTGCCGGGAGCATCGCCACGGAGCTCGGAGACCTGAGGCGTGGCGGCAGTCCGCGCCGTAGATGCTTTCCTCAAAATTCCAAATTTGCCCTCCTCGAACCGGAAAAGGTAAGATGACCTCTCGTCTCATTTCAAACGGAGGGCCAAAGGGAGGAAACAAGGCTGATGAAGTTTGACCTTAACTCAACGGAGTTCTGGGACCCGCAAGCGATTCGGAAGGAACTTCTGCGGGTATTTGACATCTGCTATGGGTGTACGCTCTGCCATACCCTCTGTCCGTCGTTTGTGAGCCTGTTCCAATTGGTGGATGAAAACTTCGGCGAAGTCGACCGCCTCAAGGATGAGCAGGTGAAGCACGTCGTCGATCAATGCTATCAGTGCAAGCTGTGCTACTCCATCTGCCCGTATGTTCCTCCTCACGAGTGGGAGATCGATTTCCCGAGGACGATGATGCGGGCCAATCTGGTGGACGCCAAGCAAAGGGGAGCCAGCTTGGCCGACAGATTATTCGGAGATACGGATCGGGTGGGAAGCCTGGCCAGTTGGGTCGCCCCGCTCGTCACCTGGGCGAATCAGAATCGCTCTCTGCGCCGTGTGATGGAAAAGGTTTTGGGCGTCCACCGGGACCGATTGCTCCCCACCTTCCACGCGGAGACGTTCGCCAAGTGGCTTCGCAAACGCCCTGCTCTCCCGAAGGGCAACGGCGAGGAAAAGGTGGCGCTCTTTTATACCTGCCTGGTCAATTACAACGAGCCGGAGATCGGTAAAGCCGCCGTCGGTGTCTTTCAGAAGAACGCAATCGAGTGTGTCGTCCCCGAGCAGCAATGCTGCGGCCTTCCGTTTCTGGACGTGGGCCTGATGGACCGAGCCATGAAGAAAATCAAGTCGAACGTGGCCGCCTTGAGCCAAGCCGTCCGGCAGCGATACACAATCGTGGTGCCGAGCGCGAGCTGCAGCTACATGATCAAGCAAGACTATCCGCGATTCTTGCCGACCGAGGATTCCAAGCTGGTCGCTGAAAACACCTGGGATCTATCCGAATATCTGGTCAAGGTCCACGAAAGAGGCAAACTCGATATAGGGTTTTCCGAAAAAATCGGCAAGATCCGATACCATCAGCCCTGCCACCTCAAGGCGCAGAACATCGGTTACAAAGCGCAGGAATTGATGGGGCTGATTCCCGGCGCTGAAATCTCCCGCATGCAGTGCTGTAGCGGGCACGACGGCACTTGGAGCGTGAAGAAGGAAAACTTCGAAGCCTCGATGAAAGTGGGCAGACCGCTTTTCAAGTTCCTCAAAACCGAGGCCTGCACGGTCACCGATTGCCCCCTGTCGGCGATCCAAGTCCAACAAGGGACCGGAAAGAAACCCGTCCATCCGATCGTGGTGATGGCGCGGGCTTATGGTCTGGAGGTAGATAAGCCCGCATAACCGGCGTCGCAGCCGACGGAACTACCTCTGTGTGGGCTCGAGGATCCAGCCCTTCTCTTTCTCGAGATTGATCACAAACTGATCGTCGGCCTCCGAGGGCATGACCTCTTTCAGGTGCTTCTCGTAGTCTTCCTGGGAGAGCAGCTTGCCGTCGACGCTGTATGTCTTTCCGGCATAGGCCCCGATGTGTCTGCGGAACTTGTCGTCGGGAATCCTGAGCGTGGGCTGATCCTTGGGAACATTGTGGTTCAAGGCATCGACAAGTGCGCTGACTTCTTTGAAAAATGTGGCGCGCGACAGCTCGTTCAGCTTCTCCATATCGGCAGGCGCGTCGAAGAGCTGTTCGTCATAGCGTCCCTTCAAGCCCCAGACGTAGGCCCAGTGGGCGGAACTGGACTCATCCTGCCCGAAGAGATCGAAGGCCGTGGAGAGCCACTTGTTGAAGTACTTTTGGATGAGGGGTATGGGAATTTTCCCGGCTTTGACGATCCGCATCACGCCGAGATTCCCTTGCGCCAAGTGATACGCCTCTTCTTGCAGCATCGGGAGGATACTCCGTCCCAGTGGGGCAAACGCCGTGCGGCTGAGCATGTTGAGCTGATACTTGCCGTCGCGATCGATAAAACTGGTATAGGTAAAGAAATCGAGCCAGTTTCGGACCGGCTGGTTGAAGGAATCGAGTAGGCGCGTATTCGTGGACGCCCGGCGCTCCAACAGTTTTTGGGACTGGCGTTTGCCGGAGTCGCCGAAGTAGGTCACCAGCACGTAGGCCATCTGCCAGCCGTGTCGCATTTCCTCCCGGTTGATCCGGATAATATTTTTCAAGTCATATTCGGTCGGCGCCCTTTCCAGCAAATTCTTTTGCTGCTCGACCGAGGCAAACTCGGTGTCTCCCTGGTACTCGATCAGGTGCGCCAGGGCGTCTCGGATCCGCTGATCGGGAATCTCGATCACTTTTTCCCACTTCGGCCGGCCCGCGTAGTCTCCGAACTCGATCTCATTGCTCTCGATGTCCCCCAGTTTTGTCTCAAAGGCATAGTCCTCTCCGATCAGTTCGGTCGGATAACCGATATCCTCGTGCCATTGATGAAAATAATCCACCCAGTCGTCAAAGTTTTCGATCCGTGACTTCTTCACGAACATGTCCGCTCCTTCTCGGGTTGCCCTGCGGCTCTACCCGGCGTCGTCATTTGAGGCTAGGAACTATAAAGGCCCTTATCGGTCGCAACTCAACGGACCAGACATCTCTCCCCGTCTCTCCGTCCCCTCTGACGGCGCGGATAAAAGGATAATAAATATACGGATAGGGGAACGATAGGGGGCGGAAGAGGAGGTGTCAAGCGAAAACTTGAGGACGGATGGCGCGGATGCCTGTGGGGAGCGGGGATCTTCGGGGGCTGGCCGCGCCAGCTGCGGTATCCCACGCGACCGAGCGCGGGACGCTGGGTCCCGGCACGGCGGTCAAGCAAGCATGTCGGAGAAGAAGTCAGCGGCGCGAGCTGGACCATCTCCTCCAGGGCCAGCTTGGACTTGACGAAGGTGTAGGGGCAAACCTCGCCGTGGAGATCCAGCTCCTCATCCACTCGGGCCTCCTGGCTCACCGACTCACCAGACGACGACGCGATCATGCTCCGCCATCAGCCGGATCGCGTCGTCGTAGTCCACGGCCGACGGTCCCGCGGGGAGACCCCGCGCTTCCAGGTCGGCCCTGAGGGCATAGGCCGGCGTGGCGTCTCCAGCGGCTTCGGAGGTCAACACGGCATCCTGGAGGAGAAGCATGCTCGCCTTGTCGCCTCCCCGCGAATGGCGCGCCACCTCCATCGGCAACTCATCACCGAGGGTGCGGATGACGTGGAGGATCTTCATATCCGCATCAGTACGCAATCACGGCGTCCGCCTCAGTGAGCAAGGCGAAGCACTCTGCCCGAGATTTCACCTCGACCCCCTCTGCGAGAAGGCGAACTCCCCGAGCTTGAACCGCCTCCTCCTCGACGACCACGCGGTGCCCCAGCATGAGGATGGCGTCGAGGTGTTTTTTGATCTCCGGCGCTTGGACGACAGATGGATTGAGCGGCCCGGCACTCCTCACCCCATCGCCCATGAGGCAGAGCGTGACCCGCTGAGGGGCGAGGGTCTGCCCCACGGCGACGCGGAGCGCTTCGGTGGTGGCCTCCGAAGAGATCGGCGGCCGCCGCAACACGACCACGACTGATTTTTCCAGGGCATCAGGTGAAGGCAAGGTAACGCTCGCTCCAATGGACGAGTCCGGCGTGATCGTACTGGCTCCCGCAGACGACCCCGGGGATCAGCCGATCCTTGGCGATCCCTCGCGCCATCATGTTGCTGGCGCAACAGGTCACTTCCACCCCCGCGCCGATGAGCTTCTCGAGTTCCTCGGCCCACGAATTGGCCTCGTGCGCCTGGAGGTGCAGGACCCCGTCCCCCATCACAAAGAGGCGCACCTCATGCCCCTGGCCCAGAGCCGCTCGTGCCAGGGCCAATGCCGTTTGGATCTCCTGGCGCCCAACCCCGGTCCCGAGCAAGATCCCGAATCGCATCGTTATGAAAGCGGGGCCTCGGGGGGGAGGCCGCAGAAGTTCTCGTAATCGATGAGCTCAGTCACCGTCGGCCGGTCGCCGCAGACCGGGCAGGTCGGGTCCCGGCGGACTTTGAGCGAGCGGATCTCGAGGCTCAGGCCGTCAATCCAGAGGAGGCGGCCGGCCAGCGGCTCCCCAATCCCGAGGAGAAGTTTCAGGGCCTCAAGCGCCTGGAGTGAGCCAATCACGCCACACAGAACTCCAAGGACTCCGGCCTCCTGACAGTTCGGCATCAGTCCGGGCGGTGGCGGAGCCGGAAACAGGCAGCGGTAGCACCCCCGCCCGGGCAGAAAGACCGTGACTTGCCCCTCAAAGCGGAGGATTGAGCCATCGACCAATGGTTTGTTCGAGAAAACGCAGGCGTCGTTGACCAGGTAGCGGGTGGGGAAGTTATCGGACCCGTTAACGACCAGATCGTATTGACTGAGCAGGGCCAGGGCGTTGGCCGACGAGAGGGGCTCGGCGTGGGGAACGACTTTGACCTCAGGGTTGAGCATGGCCAGGCGCTCTACGGCCGACTCCACCTTGGGCCGCCCCACATCGCCGGTCGCGTGAAGGATCTGGCGCTGGAGGTTTGAGAGGTCCACCTGGTCGAAGTCAACGATGCCGATCCTGCCCACCCCTGCGGCTCCCAGGTAGAGCGCCACGGGGGACCCAAGACCCCCGGCCCCCACGATGAGGACTGAGGAGTCCAAGAGCTTTCTTTGCCCCCTTCCCCCGACCTCTTTGAGGACAATGTGACGCGAGTAGCGCCTGATCTGATCCTCGGTCCACATGCTTAGCATAGATGAATATTACACTTGTATATCGGGAACATCAACAATTCATTCCACCATTTTTAACAGCTACTTGTCAACAGATCTGGAGGACGAGGTCAGAGAGCGAGGGCGTCTGCAACGGTCTTGAGGATGAGAAAGAGGCTACCCCTGACCTCCTGGTCATACTCATGAGCCCCGGAGTCGCCGGCGTAAAAGGTCTGGAGAACGTACTGCACCAGATGGGGAACCGGAAACTCCCCTGAGGTCCCAAGCCCCCGGATGAAGAGTCTTTCGGTCGCCCCGTCCCACCGCTCCATCCACGTGGTCGCGGCGTCGTAGGCTCCTTGAATTCGCTCTCTCGAGATCGGACCCGGCGAGGTACCTCGGTGGGCCTCCACAACCTTAAACAACAGAAAGACCAAGCCGAGCGCGGCTTTCTGGACTTCTTGATCGAATTCCTCCGTCAGCTCACGGAGGAACGCCGCCACGTGCGGTTGGTTCCTGATAAATGCCCTGGCCTCACCTTGGGCCTGAACCTGATCGTAATCGTTCAGGGCCCGCCAGACCTCGTCAACCAACGACTGATCGATCCCCTCCGGCATAATTCTCGGAAGTCGGTGACGTGAGATGTGCGACGATAGTGGCCGTGGACCGGGTCGCGATGTCTGCGACCCCGGGAACTGCCCGGATCGCCTGGAGCGCTGCCTCCTCGAAGCCCGGTGACAACCGGATCAGCACAGAGGCGTGGACCATTGGTGGGGGCATTGTAGCACAGCGAATCTGCGTACGGTGACCTCAGGTCGCGAAGGCCGGGCAAGAAGAAGATGACGGAACGGGGGGCCAGACGATAGAATAGGCGGCACAGACCATAAATCAAGGAGCGCACCGTGGCATTCCGCCTCGTCCCGAAGACCGAACGCCCCCTCCTCATGATCCCGGGCCCGACCGAGCTGCCGCTGCCGGTCATGCAGGCTCTCAACCAGCCGGCGGCGATTCAGTACGATCTCTCCTTCGATCAGGGGATCCTCGAGCCCACCACTCTGGGCCTCCGTGAAGTCTTCGGCACGCGGGAAAGTGAGGTCATCCTCCTCCCCGGCTCCGGCCGAACGGGTCTCGAGGCCTCGGCCCTCTCTCTCATCGAGCCTGGGGACCGGGTCCTCGTTATCATCGCCGGCGTCTTCGGCCAGCTCATGCGAGAGATCGCCGTGCGGGTCGGGGCCCAGGTGACTGAGTTCCCCGTCGAGTGGGGGCAGCCAATCGACCTCCCGGCCCTCGAAAAGAAAGTGCTTGAGGTGCGCCCCAAGATCATCACCCTCGTCCACAACGAGACCTCGACAGGAACGACCTACCCGGCGGACGCGGTGGGGGCCCTGGCCCGTCGGGTCAACGCGCTCTTTCTCCTCGACACCGTCTCCTCCCTTGGCGGCCTGGACATCCAGAGCGATGCCTGGGGGGTGGATTGCAACATGGCCGGCTCTCAGAAGTGTCTTGCCGCTCCCCTGGGAATGGCGCTCGTGGCGGTGAGTCCACGCGCGTGGCAAGCCATGGAGAAGAGAAAGCGGAAGCCTCACTCCTATGCCTACGACCTCCTCCGATGGAAAGAGCTGTGGATCCCCGTCTCCCGCGGCGGGGGGGTTCCGGACGGAAACCCGAGGCGCCAGCCGATCTCCATCCCGACCCATCTGACGCAGGCGATGAACGTTGCAACGCGCCTCATCCTTGAGGAAGGGATGCCCGCCCGCGTCGCGCGCCATCGGATCGCAGGGCAGGCGTTCCGGGCGGGGCTCGAGGCCCTGGGCCTCGATCTCTTCCCCCATCCCAACATCGCCTCCGACACCGTCTCGTGCTTCAAAACCCCCAATGGGATCGAGTCGCGCGCGGTGGTCACGCGGATGAAGGAGGCCTACGGGATTCTCATCACGACCGGGCTCGAGCGCTTTCGGGAGACGACGTTGCGGGTCGGCCACATGGGGATCACGGCGAGCCCGATCTTCATCCTCCCGACCCTCTCCGCGCTCGAGCTGGCGCTTCGAGACTTAGGACACAAGGGCGAGCCGGGAGCGGCGCTGACGGCCGCCCAGTCTATCTTCGCCAACGTGTGAGCCCGCGCGTCGTCGTCCCCGACGACTGCCCGCAAGTGCTTCGCATCTCGTCCGCCTGGGCAACTCTCCATCGTTTGGCGGAGGTCACGCACTATGGTTCGCTCCCAGGCTCTCTCTCGGAGCTGACCCGTCGCCTTCAGGGCGCCGATGCGGCCCTGAACATCCGCGCCTCGTCTCCCTTCAGGGCGGAGGTCTTCGGCGCGTGCCCGACGCTGCGCCTCGTCTCTGTCTGGGGGACCGGGATTGACAACATTGATTTGGCCGCGGCTTCACGCCATGGCGTCACCGTCACAAATACGCCGGGCGTCAATGCGGCTGCCGTGGCTGAACATACCCTGGCCCTCATGCTCGCGGTCGCCCGCCGGATCCCGCTCTCCGACAGCGAGACGAAGGCGGGACGATGGAACCAGGTGCTCCTCACCCAGCTCCGTGGAAAGATTCTGGGCGTCATCGGTCTCGGGGCCATTGGGAGCGCGGTGGCCCGGCTGGCGCAGGGAATCGGGATGGACGTCATCGCCTGGACCATGCACCCGTCTGAGGAGCGGGCGCGGGCGCTCGGCGTCAGACTCGTCGACAAGGAGCCACTCTTTCGCCAGGCGGACCTGGTGAGCCTTCACCTGCGGCTCACCCCGGAGGCAACGGACTTTCTCGGGGAAAGTGAACTCTCTCTCATGAAACCGACCGCGTATCTCATCAATACCGCTCGGGGGGCCCTGGTGAATCGCGACGCGCTCTTCGCGGCGCTCCGCGACCGGCGCATCGCGGGAGCCGGGCTCGACGTTTTCCACCGCGAGCCCATCTCGCCTGACGACCCGCTCCTGAGCCTCCCGAATGTTGTCCTGACTCCCCACATTGCCGGGATGACCTCGGAGGTCATCGAAGACGGGCTCAATCAGGCAGTGGCCAACATCGAGCATTTCTTCGCGGGCCAGCCCAGGAATGTCGTCGGCACGTCTTGACAGCGTGGCCTCGGATCTCTCCCGCCTGAGAAGCCTGAAGGCGACGGGCGCAGTCACTCCCCCCGAGGCTGACGCCATCGCGACCCGCGCCGCCCGAGCCTTCATGAGCCACTATGCGGCCACAGGGGAGGGCCTCGACGACGCCGTGACCGTCCTCTGCGAAATCGCCACGCTCCCCGATGAAATCGTGGCCAGGGCAGGAGTGGCCGGGCTCTTTCCCTCTGTCATCGAACCGCTTGCCGACGCTTTTGACCCGACGGCGTGCCGCGTCTACAACCGGTTGTTTGCCCGGGTCATCCAGTACTGTCGGGCGCTTCCCGAAGGACAGGCCATCGATCGGACGCTCAGGGACTTCGGGCTCTTCGGCGAGCGGGCTCTCGTGGACCGGGCTGAACGGATCAGAAAGGTGAAGAGGTTCGCCTCCGAGGAGACCGGAGTCAAGCAGGTGATCGTGTTGTCGAGGGTGACCATGGGGGCCGACGTGGCGGTCACGAGCCTGGTCCTCCAGAAGATGAAACGCCTCTTCCCACGAGCCGACATCGTCTTCTTGGCGAATGAAGGGGCCCGCCAACTCTTCGGCGGAGACGCCCGCATCACGATCCATGCCCTCAGTTACATGAGGGGCGGCGGGCTGATGGCTCGCCTCTCGAGCTGGCTCGAGGTCATTGAAGTGAGCGCCCGGGAGACCCGCGGACTCGGACGAGGCGAGACCCTCATCATCGATCCCGATTCTCGTCTGACGCAGCTCGGTCTTCTCCCCGTGGTGCAGGACGACTCCGGCTACCGCTTCTTCGAAAGCCGGGCGTACAGGAGCCCAGGGGTGGAGACCCTTGGAGAGCTGACGGCACGTTGGCTCGTCGAAGTGTTCGGGGGGGACGACGGCCTCTATCCGTATGTCTCGCCGGGACCGACCGATATCGCGTGGGCGCGCGCCCTGACAGATCCATTGAGGCGTGACAGCCAGTATCTGGTCAGCATCAACCTGGGCGTGGGCGAAAATCCACGCAAGCGGATCCCTGACCCGTTCGAGGAAGAGCTGCTCCGCGCCCTCCTTGCTGAGAGGGCCACAGTCATCCTTGATCAAGGGGCGGGCGAAGAAGAATTCGCGCGGGTCGGGAAGCTGATCGAGCGGCTCACAGCCCTGGGGCACAGAGTGACGGATCTTCGCGACGCGCCTGCCCCGGATCAAGTCAAATCGGGCGAGATCATGACCTGGCAGGGCGGCATCGGCCGGCTCGGCGCGCTGATTGCGCAAAGCGATCTCTACATCGGGTACGATTCGGCCGGTCAACACATCGCCGCGGCGGTGGGTGTTCCCACGATCGACATCTTTGCGGGACATACGTCTTCCCTGATGCCCGTCCGATGGCGTCCTTACGGTCCGGGACCCGTGAGCCTCGTCACCCTAGCCGATGCGAGCGAGACCGGGCCGAAACACGTCCTGGACAAGGTGCTCCACCACTACCGTCGTTTCAGGACCGGCGCCCGGAGGCGCGCAACGTGAGCCCACGGCCGGGTATGCCCCTGCCCTGACTTCGGGTATACTGGACTTGATGCGTTGCCCCGGCGACATTCTCCTCATCTCCTGTTACGAGTTGGGACACCAGCCCCTCGGGATTGCTTCGCCCGTCGCCTTCCTCGAGCGCGCGGGGTACGCGCCTGAGGCGATGGATATCTCCGTGGAAGACTTTGACGACGAGAAGGCGTCGCGCGCGAAACTGGTGGGAATCTCCGTGCCCATGCACACTGCCCTGCGCCTGGGGGTGCGCGTGGCCGAACGGATCCGCGAGATCAATCCTGGCTGCCACATCTGTTTTTACGGCCTGTATGCCGTCCTGAATGCCGAATACCTGCTCGGCCACGTGGCCGACTCGGTGATTGGAGGCGAATCCGAAGAGACCCTCGTGGCTCTGGCTCGAGACTTGGACCTCGGCGGCAAAGGTGATGTTCAGGGCGTGGCCCGGCGAGGACGGCCTGCTCGGGCGATCCTACGGCGCCTCACGTTCCCGGTCCCGAGCCGGGCTGGACTTCCGCCTCTCAAGAAGTACGCCCATATCGAGCGGCACGGCAGTCGAGACCTCGCTGGCTACGTGGAGGCGAGTCGCGGCTGTCTCCATCTCTGCCTTCACTGCCCGATCCCGCCAGTCTATGAAGGCCGATTCTTTGTCGTCCCTCGGGAGATCGTCCTCGAAGACATTCGGCGGCTCGCCAGGGACGGAGCGACCCATATCACCTTTGGCGATCCCGACTTCCTGAACGGGCCCGGCCATTCCCTGGCCATCGTCCAGGCGATGCGCGCCGAGTTTCCCCGGCTGACCTTCGACTTCACCGCCAAGGTCGAGCATATCCTGGAGCGCCGCGCGCTCTTTCCGGAGCTGGGAAGACTGGGGTGCGCGTTCATGGTTTCCGCGGTCGAATCGTTAAGCGATACCGTCCTCACCAACCTGGAGAAGGGCCATACGCGCGCCGACATCTTCGAGGCCTTCGGGATCGTTCGCGACGCGGGGATCGCGTTCCGGCCCACGTGGGTCGCGTTCACGCCCTGGACCACGCTGGACGACTACCTCGACATGCTCGAGTTCATCGCCGCCGAGGGGCTTGTCGACCACGTGGACCCGGTACAGTACGCCATCCGCCTCTTGGTGCCACCGGGCTCCATGCTCCTCGACCGCCCCGGGATCCAGCCATACCTCGACTCCCTGGATCAGGCCGCATTTACGTACCGCTGGATCCATCCCGACTCCAGGATGGACGATCTCCAGCGGGCCGTGAGCGCGGTGGTGGAAGAGGCCGCGCGGGGTGACGAGGATCCTGCGATCACCTTTGAGCGGGTGCGAGCCCTGGCCTACACGGCCCACGGAGAGCGGAGACCGGCCCGAGTCTTTGCCGCCCTCCCGGGTGATCGAAGCCGGCCGCCCCGGCTCACCGAACCGTGGTTCTGCTGAGCGGAGCCCACCGAGGGCCAGTTTGGCCCTCTGGAATCACATCAACTGATTTAGCCACTCAACAAGGAGGATGAACGATGGAAGATGTCGAAATGAAGGATAAGATTCAGGACCTGCTCGACAGCTCGATCAATCCGGCCGTCGCCGGTCATGGCGGCTACGTCCAGCTCATCGACGTCAAGGAAAACGTGGTCTACCTGCAGATGGGCGGAGGCTGCCAAGGATGCGGCATGGCGGACGTCACCCTGAAGTCGGGGATCGAGCGCATGATCAAGGAAGAGATCCCGGAGGTGGCTGAAGTCCTCGACACCACCGACCACGCGTCAGGGCAGAACCCGTACTACTCCGCGGGCAAGGCGTAGCCGGCCCGAACCCTCACCCAAACAGGAGGGCGTCATGGATCGAAGCGCCCAGGAAGCGACGCTCCGCAATCTCCTCGGGCTGAGATGGCCACCCATCGCGCTGGCATTCCGGCCGACGGCTCCAGCCGGCGTCCGCCGCGTGAACACTCCGGCCCCGGCCGGCTGCGGATACTGGAAGCTCGCGGCAGAAGGACAGGCGTTCTACACCGAGGCGCCGGATCATTACAACTGTCCGGTGGGGGCTCACACCCACGGCCTCGATCTCCCTCCGGAGAAGGCGAAAGAGTTGGAATCGATGGTGGAGACGATGGTCGGGCTCGAGTATCTCCGCATGGAAGAGGTCCAGGCCCTCCCGCAGAGACAGGGTCCCTTTGGCGTCCTCGTGTACTCGCCTCTCGCCGAAGCACCGTGCGACCCGGATGTGGTGCTGGTGCGCGGCGACGCCAAACAGGTGATGCTGGTGGCGGAAGCGGCCCGAGCCGCAGGGATCGGTCCCGACGGGGCGACGATGGGCCGGCCGGCGTGCGCGATGATCCCCGAGACCATGGAGTCGGCGCGAGGGACCACGAGCCTCGGGTGCATCGGGAACCGCGTCTACACCGGGCTGGGCAATGACGAGCTGTATTTCTCCCTCCCCGGCTCCAAAGTCGCCGAGGTCGTGAACAAATTGGAAACCATCGTCAAGGCGAACGAGACTCTCGAGGTCTTCCACACGGAGCGCCGAGCCAGAGCGTAACAGAACCGGTCCAAATGGCGCGGGTTCTCCTCCTCCTTCCCACAACCACCTATCGGACGGAGGCGTTTCTCGACGCGGCCCGTCAGCTCGGGGTCGAGGTCGTGATCGCCTCGGAGCGCGCCAACACCCTCCAAGAACAGTTCCCCGAGAATCTTCTGACGCTCGACTTCTTGAAACCGGATCTTGCCGCCCGGGAAGTCGCAGAATTTTCGCGAAGACGTCCGATTGACGCGGTCGTTCCGGTGGATGACCTGACCACGGTCGTGGGCGCCGCCATCGCGGAGGCGCTGGGACTCCCGGCCAACTCGGTCGAGTCGGCGATGGCGGCGCGAAATAAGGCGATCATGCGAAGCCTCCTGGCCAGGGCAGGAGTCCCGAGCCCGCGCTCCACCGTCCTCTCGATTGAAGACGGCCCCCTCCTGAATGCCCAGCGAACCGCCTATCCCTGCGTCCTCAAGCCTCTCATCCTCTCAGCCAGCCGCGGGGTGATCCGCGCGGATGACCCGGACCAGTTCGTGGCCGCGTTCCGTCGAATCGAGACGATTCTCCGGACCCCTGACATCGAAGCCATGGGGGATGCGGCGCGCCAGATTCTCGTCGAAGAGTTCGTCCCCGGGCGGGAGGTGGGCCTGGAGGGCCTGCTACTCAAGAGGAATCTTCAGGTCCTGGCCCTCTTCGACAAACCCGATCCCCTGGACGGCCCCTTCTTCGAGGAAACCATCTACGTGACCCCCTCGCGTTTCCAGTCCTCGATCCAGTCTGCGATCGCGGACTGCACCGCCCGGGCGGCCAGAGCCCTGGGGCTCTCCGAGGGACCGGTCCATGCCGAGCTTCGGGTCAACGACCACGGACCATGGGTGATCGAGATTGCGGCTCGCTCCATCGGCGGGCTCTGCTCTCGCACGCTCTCGTTTGGGACGGGGATGTCGTTGGAGGAGCTGATTCTCCGCCACGCCCTCCGGATGGAAATCCCCTCGCTCGCGCGCGAACCGGCCGCTGCCGGCGTGATGATGATCCCGATCCCGAAGCGCGGGATCCTGAAAGAGGTCCGAGGCCGGGACGATGCCGAGGACGTTCCGGGAATCACGGAAGTCACCATCACGGCGCACGTGGGACAGGAGTTGGTGCCGCTTCCTGAAGGATGGCGCTATCTTGGATTTATCTTCGCCCGCGCCGAGTCACCTGAACGGGTAGAAACGGCCCTTCGACAGGCCCACCGTCTTCTGGACTTTGTCATCTTGTCGCGGGAGGGCTCCTGAGGTGCGGCCGAGTCGAGAGGTGGAGGAATTCGTTTCCACCTTCATCGCCGATGAGACGGTGAAGGCGCGCGTGATTCACGTCTTCTCGGCGCTGCCCGAAGAGATTCAGCAGCACTTTCTCCGGGACCCCGGGTTCTCCATCGGGATGCCTGACTGGGGGACGAGGGCCCTCATCGGCTCGCCCCAGGGCAGCCACGGAAGCCGTTTGGTCCTCCTCAAGAGCTCCCTCCGCCACCGCTCCAGGGCGTTCGCCCTTTATGTGATCGCCCACGAGCTGGCCCACGCGTTCTTGCGGAACCGCGGGCGCTCTCCTGAAGAAGACCCGGAAATCGCGGCGGACTCGATCGCCGCTGAATGGGGCTTTCCGCGCCCCTCTCCCCTCCCCCTCCTTTGAATTCTCCCCAGGACGACCCCTCAGGTCGGCTCCCGTCCGCCTCGCCCCTGGTGAGGTTTCACAAGATCCTCATCGCGGCCGGGATCGTCTTTTTTCTCCTGTATGCCTTCCTGGAGCTCCGGCACTACGGCCAGTCGGGGCAGGCCGCGATCCTCGTCCGGAGCGGTGCGTCGGCCGCGGCGGCCTGCGCCCTGTGGCTCTATCTCAGATGGTTCCTCAGGTCACTCCGACCATGACCCCCGCCGCACGGATTCACCGTCAGCGCGATTGGTACCCCCGCGGTGAAACCGGAGAAGTAAAGCCCATCCCACGACACTCGCCGGCCCAGTCACCCGGCCTGGATTTGAGCCCCGGGGCCGGGAGACGCGAGGCCGTCTCGGGGTCGCCACCCCCTAATCGGGCGCGCAGGGTAAACCACCAGCGGACCTAAGTACGCTTGCGGACGAGACTTTCCGCTCCGGCCACGTCGCTCTCGATTTGCGTCGTCTGAGCTGAATCCCCTAGTCAGTCCGAGTGGGGTCGTCTGTCGGCCCGCTCCTGGGCACAACGCGGGGAACAGGCCCATCTTCTTTTTTTTGACATTAAAAGGGCACAAAAGGAGTTACTTTACCTGAAGGTGAGAAATGACTCTTGGAAATATCTACGGACCGCGAATTAGCAAATGAAAACGCTGTTTAGCCCTTTCGTATCGGCGCGCTACGGGAGGACCGCATTATTCGACAACTTCAACCGAATCGCCAGGATACTCTACCGCCGCCGTGCATACGCCAAGATGGTTTTGCATGCGGCTCGTCGGAGGGTTCCCCTCCTGGATCTCATTCGCACCCAGTTTCCGTTCCTGCTCCCCGATGCCGGCGTACCCCCACAGGTCACAGTCGAATTCACTAACCTCTGCAATCTTAAATGCGTTTACTGTACCAACCCGTTAGGTCTCCGCCCGCGCGGGTTCATGAGCGTGGAGACCTTCACAAGATTGGTGCAGAGTATCAGGGACTGCGGGGTGGACAGAGTCAGGGTTGTCGGTAATGGCGAACCGACTCTACATCCAGAATTCGCGCGTTTTGTGGGCGAGCTTGCGAGGTCGACCAGATATCTATCCGTGCTTACGAACGGCCAGTGGAGAAGCGACGAAGTTGTGTACGCGATGCTCAACGCACCGGTCGATCTGATTGAAACCTCGGTGGACGGCATGACTGAGGAAGACTACGAGAAGTCTCGTATCGGCGGTCACTTCAATACCTTGCTCGAGAATCTGCGGCAGCTCCAGGAGGCAAGGAGGGAGCTTCGGGGGTCATCTCTGATCAATATTCGTCTAATGCTGCGTCCCTCGCAGAGAGCAGTGGAAACGCAACTCACCGGCTACTGGCGCCAGTACGCGGATGCGGTGATGCCTCAGTATATCCTTAAGAGACCGCAACTGGATTATGACGAAGATGTTTACACTGGGCTTCACCTTGCTGCGCAGAGTTACCCTAAGTGCTCTCTCCCCTTCAAAGCCCTTGGTGTTAATTGGAATGGAGACGTGCCATTGTGTTCCGGATCAGCGACACAAATTGGTCCACCGGGATTGATTCTTGGCACTATCAACCACGATTCATTGAGAGAACTTTGGAACACTCAGATCATGCGACAGTACCGCGCAGGCCATAGGGATAGACAACTCGAAAAGATTCCGATCTGTAAAGGATGTGCAGTGGGCTGTTGAAACTCGACGTCTGTTCCACGGGAGGAAACCCGAAGTCATCTTCTTTCTGGGCCGCGTCCACCAAGGGCGGGCGAAGCCAGGACGTCAAGGCGGCAGTTAGAGCCCGGACCGCAAACCTCGGATAACCATCGCCACCCCGATCAGGGCGAGGACCACCAGCACTGCGCGGTTGAAGCTTTGCTGGTCAATCCGGTCGCGGGCGAGGACGCCACCCCCGAAGCCTATAAGCGCCACCCCGGAGGCGAAGAAAGAGAGGGCGAACACACGGGGCTCCAGGAGATTGAACTGCCAGACGGCGAAGAGCTGGGCGACCTTGATCACAATGAAGGCGGTGGAGAGCGCGCGGACGAACTCCTCTTTCTGAAGGCCAATGCTGTAGAAATAGATAATCAAAAGGTGGCCCGCCAGGTTGGTGAGACCGCCAATCACCCCCGAAACGAATCCGAGGGGCGGCCCCAGAGGGCCCTGCCAGCCTCGCGGGATGCGCGGCGCCACCTTGAACAAGCTCATAAGCACAAAAAAAAGGATGATGAATCCTAAAAACAGAATCAGGGGGCGCGTCCCGAGGGTCGCCAGGAACTTGGTTCCCACGAAGGTGCCGATCACCGTGAAGAGGTAGATGATCCAGTGGCGGCGGATGATGGGCCGGAGCAAGCCGGGACGACGCCCGATCTGCAAGAAGTCCATGATAAGGTTTGGGACAATCAGGAGGACGACAGCCGACCGGACATCGGTGACGACGGCAACCAAGGGGGTGGCGATGGTCGGAAAGCCGAACCCAACCCCGCCTTTCACGAACGCGGCTACGAGAACACCCAGCAGAATAAATAACAGGGTCCAGTCCATCAGACCCTAGCAGGCTGTTGAAAAAGGCCCATCTGCGGCGAAGGCTTTCCTCGGAGGGGGCCTCGACGGCCCCCTTCCGAACCTCCCCCCGAAGCTGCGCGGGCGAAGCCCGCGCTCGAACCGCCGCCTTGCATCTGGACCTTTTTGAACAGCCCGCCCTAGCAGGGCATTTTTCAAACACCCTACTAGCGGAGCGCGTCCCAGAGGAGTTCTGCGGGGTGCCTCGCCCGGCGATCGGTCAGGTGTTCAATCTGCTGGCGACAGGAAATCCCGGCGGCGGCAATTGTCACATCACGCCCCACCGCCTCAATGGTCGGGACCAGCTTGCGCCTGGCGATGGCCACGGACAGCTCGTAGTGTTCCTTCTCAAAGCCAAAGCTCCCCGCCATGCCGCAGCACCCGGCGTCGATCTCGGAGACCTCGTACCCGGCAGCGCGCAAAACCAACACGGTCGAAGCGGTTCCTGAAAGCGCCTTCTGATGGCAATGGCCGTGAAGCAGAACGCGGCCGCCTGACCGCTCCGGCCAGACAAGGCGCCCGGTCTTCTGCTCTTCCAGGAGGAACTCTTCAAGCAAGAATGCCTGCCGGGCCACCGCGCTCGCGGTCTCGTCGCGGATCAGATCCGGGTATTCATCCCGGAGCGTGAGCAGGCAGGATGGCTCGAGCCCCACGATGGGCACGCCACGAAGGGCAAACGGCCCCAGGGCGGAGACATTGAGCCGGGCGTGCGCCTGGGCTTCGCCGAGCATCCCCTTCGAGATCAGTGGGCGGCCGCAGCACCACTTTTCGGCCAGCTCGACACGATACCCCAGTCGTTCGAGGAGGCGCGTCGCGGCGATCGCCACCTCGGGGGTGTGGTAGGTGGTGAACGTGTCGTGAAAGAGGAGAACGGTTCCGCGCGCGCCAACCCCGTTTCCGGGGGTGTGGCGCGAGAACCAATCCAGGAACGTCGTGGAGGCAAGGCGAGGGAGCGGACGGCGTCGGTCGATCCCAACGAATCGCTCCAGAAGCCAGCGGCTCACCTCAAGGCCGTTCAGCCAGTTCACGAGGGGCGCGACACGACTTCCCCAGCGTGAGAGGTCCGCGATTCGGCCGAAGAGCCGGTTGCGGAGGGGGAGACCGTTGGCTCGGTAGTAGTGGGCCAGAAACTCATATTTGAGCTTGGCCATGTCCACGTTCGAGGGGCACTCGGCCTTGCACGCTTTGCACTCAAGGCAGAGATCCAGGACCTCAAAGAGCCGCCGCCCGGTAAACTCCGATTGCGGGATCTGGCCCGAAAGGACCGTCCGGAGGGCATTGGCCCGTCCACGGGTGGAGTGCTCTTCGTCCAGGGTGGCCATGTACGACGGACACATCGTGCCTTCAAGCTTCTTCCGGCAGACCCCGACGCCGTTACACATCTCTACGGCCGCCGCGAAGCCCCCCTGGCCTGAGAAGTCCAGCGTCGTTTCGGGCTCCCAGGTTTTGTACGAAGACCCGTACCGAAGGTTCTCCGTCATAGGCGGGGCATCCACGATCTTCCCGGGATTCATGAGGTTATTTGGGTCAAATCCCTGCTTGACTTGACGAAACGCGTCATAAAGTTGAGGGCCGTAGAGCTTGGCGTTGAAGTGACTCCGGGCCAGACCATCGCCGTGCTCGCCCGAGAGCGCGCCGCCGAAGGCCAGGACGAGGTCTGTGATCTCGTTCGCGATGGCCAGCATCTGGGCCACGCCGGCCGTCTCCTTCAAGTTGATCAGGGGGCGGATATGAAGGCACCCGACCGAGCAGTGGCCATAGTAGCCGGCTTCGGCTCCGTGCTTGGCCAGGATCTCCTTGAAATGACGGGTGAACTCGGGCAGCCTCGCGGGATCGACCGCGGTATCCTCGACAAAGGCGACAGGTTTCTTCTCTCCCTTCATCCCTAGAAGGAGACCGAGGCCGGCCTTTCTCAGCTTCCAGATGGATTGCTGTTCCTCCGGCGCCTGCGTGATCGTGGCGGCATAGCCCATGCGGGAGCGGGAACGCAGCGATTCAAGGGCCTCGACCTTGGCCTTAACCTCGCCCTCGCTTTCGCCGGCGTATTCAACGATCAGGATGGCGGCCGGGTCCCCCTGAACAAACCCCAGGCGCTTGGACTGTTCGATGTTGCCACGAGCCAGGTCGAGGATCATCTTATCCGTCAGCTCCACGGCGTAGGGGCCGGTCTCGAGGATGGCGGGCGATGCATCGAGCGCCTCATCGAGCGTCCGAAAGTGAATCACGTCCAGCGCGGTCTTCGGCGGGTGAGGGACGAGCCGCATCTTCGCCTCGACGACGGCGACCAGCGTCCCTTCAGAGCCGACGGCCAGGCGGGCCAGATTGAACGGCTTGTCCCTGACGAACTGGTCCAAGTTATAGCCAGAGACCCGGCGAAGGATTTTCGGGTAACGGGCCAGGATCTCGTCCCGGTGCTCAGCGATTAGTCGCGAGACCTCCAGATAAATGTGCCCTTCGAGCCCGCTCTGACGACGTTTCACCTCAAGCTCTTCAGGGGTGACGTCGGCAAACCGAACCTGGGCTCCATCAGACAGAAGGACGGTCAATTCGAGGACGTGATCAACCGTGAGCCCGTAGGCGATCGAGTGGGCCCCGGCGGAGTTATTCCCCAACATCCCGCCCAGGGTGGCCCGATTCGACGTGGAGGTGTCGGGGCCGAAGAGGAGACCCGCTGGGCGGACATGAGCGTTCAGCTCGTCCTGGACCACCCCCGGCTGGACCCGGCACCAGCGCTCCTCCCGGTTCACCTCGAGGATCTGATTCATGTGGCGGGAGAAGTCGAGGACCACAGCCTGCCCGACTGTCTGTCCTGCCAGCGAAGTGCCGCCGCCTCGCGGGAGGATCGGGACGCGGAACTCGTTGGCCGTCTCGAGCACCGCTTGGACGTCTCCCGCGTGGCGAGGAAACACCACGCCGATCGGCTCAATCTGATAGATGGAGGCGTCTGTCGAATAGAGATGCCGCGTCATCTTGTCGAAGCGCACCTCCCCCTCGACGCGCCGTCTCAGGGCCTGCTCAAGGTCTTTGCTCATACCCTGAATTCTCACTAGGGCTGGCCGCGTGGGTACCCAGCGGGGGTACCCGCAGCGAGGCGAACATATCACTTCCCGAGTTCGTAGAGGACGAGGGCGGCCGACCCGCGCACGGAGGTCCGCTTGTCCTGGGTGAGACAGACGAGCTTCGCCGCCGAGATGGCGCCGGCGAAGGCGTAGCGATGGCACCACTGGCAGATCTCAGGAAAGTGCTCCTGAAGCGATTCCGCCATGCCTCCAGTCAGGATCACGAGCTCCGGGTTCAGCCCGTTGATGATCGCGGCCATGCCGGCGCCAAGGTAACGACAAACCTCCTCCACGAGCCCTGCTGCCAGCGGGTCTCCCGCCTTGGCGGCCTGAAAAACCAACTCGGCGTCCACCCGTTCCGGATCCCCGCCCGCAAGCTCCCAGAGGAGGCCACTTGGCCGGTCCCGGAGGCGCTCACGCGCCTGGGCGGCCACGTCGGGGCCGGAGACATAAGTCTTCAGACACCCCCGGCTTCCGCAGAAACAGGGACGGCCATCGAGGTTCAGGGGAACGTGGCCAAACTCGCCGCCGTAACCGCTCGCCCCTCGGACAAGCTTCCCGTTGACGACCACGCCACTGCCCACCCCGGTCCCCACGGCGAGAAGGGCAAAGTTCTGGATCCCCCGGGCCACACCGAAGTAGCCCTCGCCGAGGGCCAGGGCGTTGACGTCGTTGTCTACGAAGACCGGGAGGGAGAAACGCTCCGTAAGGAGCCTTCCCAAGGGCAGATTGGCGAGTTCCGGAAGATTGTGAATCTCGGGGCGGATCCTTCCTGTCCCCTTCTCAATCGCGCCCGGAATACCGATACCGATCCCTTCCACCTCCCACCCTTGCCGGTCCCCTTCCCGTTTCACCTCACCGAGCAGGGACACGATCCGCTCGATGGTAAGCCCGTTCCCTCGAGTGGAAGCCAGCCGCTGGGTCAACACCTCACCTTGATGATCCACGAGGCCGACCGACGTGGTCGTCCCGCCCACATCCGCGGCGAGGATCACCGATTTATCGCTCATCCCGCGAGCGTCCCGAAGTGGATCAGCCGAACCCCCTGCTGCTGGAGGCGCGCCCTGATCCCGGGGGCGGTCAAAACCCGAAGCTCCGCCTCCCGCTGATGGCTGTAGCGGGACCACGGCACGTCGTTGTACCCCGGGTGACACATCAGCTCGGTCGCGCCCGTGGAGAGGCGGGAGAGCATCTCCTCGAGACGCATCTCCGTCCAGTACGGCTCTTCCGTCACGTCGCCGATAAAATGATCGGTGGTGGGGATCGCCCGACGGCGAACCTCGGCTCTGAGATCGGGCTGATCTGCCCGCAGAGGGAGATTCAGAACGGCAGCGAGGGTCAGCACGACCTCCCGAATCGGCGAGTAACGGTGGAGAAAATGGTGGCTGTCGAGGTGGGTTGGGCGGCGGCCGACAGCGGCGACAAACGCCTCGATCTGCGCCTGAAGTTCCCGCGCCACCTCCTCAGGCTTCGCGCGGGCGGCGACCGATATCGGATCGCGAATGAAGCGGCCGCCCCCGTCCACGAGCGACGGCAGCTCGCGCGGCGGCAAGATCGGCGCGCCGAACGTCAGGTTCAGGTGGAGGCCAACGCCGAGGTCGGCGTCGCGCAACCGGGCCAGCGCCTCCGAATCAAAGGGGAGGTTGATCATCATCGTGGTCGAGGTCACGATCCCCCGGGTAGAGGATTCCAGGATTCCACGGCTCACCCCGGGGGAAAGATTGAAGTCGTCCGCATTGACAATGAGCCGCTTCACGCCTTCTGCCCGCAAAGGATGATCCGTTCCACCGTCTTCGGCCAAGTGTCCTTCGGAACCGTTCCCTCTGTATCGAGACTCCGGATGTGGTCAAGTCGTTCATACCCGAGACGAGGGAACGACTGAGTCTCCTGGGCAACGACCGATGGCGCGAGACCGGCGGTCTGGAGCTTGTCATGGGCGCGCTGGAGGCCAAGGAAGTCGAAGATGGAGAAAACGAGGCGGCCACCGGGCTTCAAGTGCTCGGGCGCCCCGCGGATGATCCTGTCGAGGACCGCCCAGCCATCGAAGCCACCGTTATCGGCCCGGGCCATCCAGTCCTCGCGCTCCAGCCCCCGTGGGGTCGGCATCTGGGGCAGATTCGCGAGGATCAGATCAAAGCTCATCCCACTGACCGGCGCGTACCCATCCCCCACTCGCGCCTCCACTCGGTCCCCCAGACCATTCAACAGGGCGTTCTCTCGGGTCACTGAGACGCACTCGGGAACAATGTCCGTCGCGACCACTCGCTTTGCCACGCGAGCGGCCAGGATCGCCGTGAGCCCCATCCCCGTTCCCAGATCGAAGACTTCGTCCCCTTCCCGGACATCCAGGTGCCGGGCGAAGAATACCGAGCCGGCTTTGGGTGGCTGGACCCCCTCCGCCACTCGAAACACACCCCCGTCATAAATGAACAGAAGGGTCCCGTCGTCAGCCATCGCTCAGTGGCCCAGGACCTTTCTGAAGTAGGTCCGAATCTCCTCCTTCAGGATCGAGCGCGCCCCGGACTCGATGAGGGCATCTTCCAAAACGTCAAGGTCCAGTTGAAGGGGATTCGGCTCCTTACGAATCCCGTCCAACTCAGCCGTCAGGACACATCGCTCGTCGGATTCGGTGAAGACCACTTTGGCCTTCTTGAAGCTCCCTTCCTCCTGGCCCACCTGCTCGATCACCTCGATAAGCACGCGCTTGAGCGGCTCCTGGCTCCCGCTCGGCACGGTGGAGAAGCCGGTCGTCAAATGAATGTCTGCCATGTGTCCCCCACTCTCTTAATGCCGTGTCGATAGGCGTCGCATCCGGTCTCACAGCCCTTATCTTAACAGAGACCCCCAGGGAGATCACAGGTATACGCCCCTTGAGAAATGAGGCTGGTGACCTCGCAGGCTAATCAGGTAGACTATGCTGGCTCCAAAGAATCAAAGGGCCGTGCCCAGGAGGAGGGGAGATGGCGGTAGGGCCGTTCGAGGCGGGGGAGCAGGCGCTCTTGATTGATCAACGGGAGAATCGCTACCTGGTGACCCTCCGTCCCGGGGAACAATTCCACTCCGATCGAGGGATCCTCCGGCACGACGAGATCATCGGTCAGGAGGAGGGCTTGACCATTCGTTCTACGCTGGGCACCCGCTACCTGGTGCTCCGTCCGACACTCGCCGAGTATGTCTTGGAGATGCCCAGAGGCGCGCAGGTGATGTACCCGAAGGATCTTGCCGCGCTTTGCTTCTGGGCCGACGTCTACCCCGGGGCCACAGTCGTGGAGGCCGGAATCGGCTCCGCTGCACTGACGCTGGCGCTCCTGCGCGCCGTGGGCCAGACAGGCCGGGTCATCTCGTACGAAACGCGGGACGACTTCGCCAAACGGGCCCTCAAGAACCTCGAGGCGCGCCTCGGGAAAATTGAAAACCACTCCCTCCGCCTGGCGGACATTTCCGAAGGCATTGAAGACCGAGAGATCGACCGCCTGCTTCTGGACATCCCGGAGCCATGGCGCGTCGTCTCACCCGGCGCCGACGCCCTTCGTCCCGGGGGGATCTTTGCCTGCTACGTCCCCACAATCATCCAATCACAGCAGGTGGCCGAGGCCCTTCAGGGCCACGCGGCGTTCGCCCTGGTGGAGACCTTTGAAGTTCTGATGCGTCCCTGGCAAATTCAGGGGATGTCCGTCCGCCCCTTCCACCGGATGGTGGCTCACACGGGCTTCATCACCATCGCTCGCCGCGTCCAGTCAGGCTCCGGGATTTCAACAGCCGTTGAACGCGGGACCTAGCAGGCTGATGAAAAAGGCCCATCTGCGGCGTTGGCTTCGTCGCTCGTCGTTGCAACGTACGACCAAGTACGCTTCACTCCTCGCTTCCTCGCCGCCTTGCATCTGGACCTTTTTGATC